>ERZ1029874.31-NODE-31-length-28483-cov-38.131033_pt1 | contig 28483 bp, 21 predicted proteins | sample MGYA00519235_ERZ1029874 | MGnify/ENA primary metagenome ERZ1029874 (study PRJEB33666, sample SAMEA4610926) | skin metagenome | biome: Human-associated habitat; feature: Malodor aspect; material: skin | place: Philippines | collected 2015-08 ...
GGCGCATCATCGACCCCCGCATGTCCGCCCCCGAAAACATCACCACCGGCAAGGAAGACATCCCCGACACCCGTTCCTGGCCCGAGGTGATGTGGGACTCCCTGCGCCCCGCCGAGGACGCCCCGCCCGCGCCCTCGCGTATCGACGAACCCCCGGCCGCCCCCGCGCCGTAAGTTGGCGCCCCATAGGCAGGCGCGCTGTAGGTTCCCCGTGTGTCGAACATATAGCCTATAAGGGTGCTGAAATGTCTTCGGTGCTGCTACATTCAGTTCAAACACCCACGCAACAGATGGTTTGAAGGAGGCGAAACGATGGCGAAAATTCTTGACGTCGCGCAATACATCTACGACGAACTTGGCTGGGTAGATGCTTGGCGCTTGGAAAAGCTGACGTACTACGCCGACTCGTGGTTTGCCGCTTGGTACGGCAAACCCCTTTTCAACGAAGAGTTTGAAGCGTGGGTCGACGGCCCCGTGGCACCGGTGCTCTATCACGCGAATAAAAGGCGCGAAGGCATCTGGTCTCAAGAGCTCCCCGAGGGCAATGGAAGTGCACTACTGCCTGGCGAGAAAACTGCGATTTCCAGTGTCCTCAGCTTCTACGGCAGCTGGTCAAAGGAACGGCTCATTCAGCAGACCCATGAAGAAAGGCCGTGGTTAGAAGCTAGGAAGGGCCTTGGTAGGCATGCTCGGTCGAGCAACGTAATTTCGAAGGAGACTGCTATGCGCTTTTATGCCCGCAGTGAAGCCGCTGGACACCAAGGGCCCCAGCGTCCTTTCGAAGCGCCGAGGAGCCTAACCCAAGCCGAAGTGCGCTCTGCATTCGCTGCCAATTCCTCTCGGTGGGCCGAGGCAATCGAGCTCCTCGCGGACCGCTAAAACGGGCCTGAATGAACCACTTCTGCTTGCCACCAGACGTAGTTATTCAGCAAAATAGCTCGCTCATCGGTAGCGACTTCAACTTGCTGGATCGAGGGAAGCTTGAAGGGGCGCTCTCCGCTCCAGTTCAAACTTTTGGCCAGCAATACTTAATACCGTCTGTAGTGGGTAGGACAGCGGAACTGTTGGTTGCTCTCGTAAACGCCCACGCGTTTACGGACGGAAACAAGCGCACCGCGTGGCTCTGCGCGGTCACTTACCTGCAACTGGAAGGTTTCGACTTGGTAGATGTCGAAGCAGAGGAAGTTGCAAACTTCGTCGAAGCTGTTGCGCTGCACATTTACGATCGCGATTCGGCGGCAGTTTGGTTCGCTGAACGTCTGACGTGATTGTGGCCGATGGGTATGGCAGCCAGGCTCGCGCGCCGTGGGACAATGGCCGTCATGCAGCCAACCGAAGCACAGCTCGCCGTAGTCGCAGAACAACTCGGCCGCCCCCCGCGCGGTGTCCTCGAGGTCTCCTACACCACCCCGGACAACCAGCCGGCAGTGGTAAAAACAGCACCCAAGCTTGACGACGGCACCCCGTTTCCCACCCTTTACTACCTCACCGACCCCCGCCTGACCGCCGAGGCTTCCCGCCTTGAAGTCGCACAGGTGATGAAGTGGATGGAGTCCCGGCTGGCGGAGTCTGAGGAGCTGCAGCGGGACTACCAGGCTGCGCACGAGCACTACCTGGCTGAGCGCAACGCGATAGAGGACCTGGGCACCGATTTCTCGGCCGGGGGCATGCCGGAGCGTGTGAAGTGCCTCCACGTACTTATTGGTTACGCACTCGCCGAAGGACCTGACCGGGTTCGTTTCGGCACCGAGGCGGTCGCTCTCGCCGCTGAACACGGCAGGCTGAGCGGAACCGCGATCCCGGAGGACTGGCCGTCCCTCGAGGACCTCGGGATCACCTTGACCGAAGCAGGGGAGGGGCTCGCATGACCGAGCGCGCCACGCGGGTGGCGGCCGTCGACTGCGGCACCAACTCCATCCGCCTCCTTATTCACGACACCGAACACGGCGAAGTCACGCGCCGCAACACCATCGTCCGCCTGGGGCAAGGGGTGGACGAGACGGGCCAGTTCGCCCCAGAGGCCATCGAGCGCACCCGCGCAGCTCTCGCCGACTACGTCGGCGAAATGCAGCGCGAGCGTGTCACCCGCGTGCGCATGGTGGCCACCTCCGCCACCCGCGACGCCGCTAACCGCGAGGACTTTTTCGCCATGACGCGCGAGCTGCTCGGCCAGATCCAGCCGGGCGCAGTCGCTGAGGTCATCACCGGCGAGGAGGAAGCGGCGCTCTCGTTCGCCGGCGCCACAGCGGACATCGACCTGGCACGCGGCCCGTTCTGCGTGATCGACCTCGGCGGCGGCTCGACCGAGTTCGTCATGGAAACCGAAGACGGCATCCGCGCATTTTCCACACAGATGGGGTGCGTGCGCATCACCGAGCGGTTCATGCGATCGGACCCGCCGACCCAGGACGAAACAGACAAAGCCCGCGCCTACATCGACGAGCGCATCGCTGAAGCAGCCGAAGTCGTCCCCTTCGGCGAAGCGCGCACCATCGTTGGCTGCGCGGGCACGTTCACCACCTTGAGTGCGCTCGCTCAAAACCTGGACCAGTACGACCCAGCAGCGATCCACATGTCGGAGGTCACTTTCGACAGGATGCGCGAGGTCACCGCCGACTTACGCTCGAAGACCGCCGCGCAGCGGCGCGAAAACCCCGTCGTACACCCGGGCCGCGCCGACGTCATTGCGGCAGGCTCCACCGTGGTCGAGCAGATCATGGACGCGCTGACCACCCCTGCCCGGCGCTTCGTGATCAGCGAAAAAGATATCCTCGACGGCATTGTCGCTGGACTCGCGTCCAAGTAAGAGGCATCACAGGTAGCGGCCGCAAACTCCCAGCTCCCCATGTACTAAGTTGTACACAGTATCGTGTCTCCCGAGAAGGAACCTGAAGGAAGAATATGTCCCGCAAACCGAAGATCATGACCGTCTACGGCACCAGACCGGAAGCGATCAAGGTCGCGCCGGTGGTCACCGCGCTTCAGAACGACGATCGCCTCGAGTCGGTCGTGGTGTCCACCGGCCAGCACCGGGAGATGCTGGAGCAGGTGAACAAGCGCTTCGGCATTGAGCCGGACTACGACATGGCGCTGATGAAGCCGGGGCAGAGCCTCAACGAACTCGTCTCCCGCGCCGTCGAGGGCCTCGATGCGATTATCAAGCAGGAGCAGCCCGACGTCATCATCTCCCAGGGCGACACTTCGACTGCAATGGCCGCCGCACTGGCCGGGTTCCAGAGCGGCGTCAAGATCGTCCACCTGGAAGCGGGACTGCGCACGGGCAACATCTTCTCCCCGTTCCCGGAGGAGGCGAACCGCAAGATCATTGGCCAGGTCACCAGCCTGCACCTCGCGCCGACCAACGAATCCCGCGAGAACCTCCGACGCGAGAACTTCCGCTCGAAAGACATTGTGGTCACCGGCAATACCGTCATCGATGCGCTTCTGGCGGCCTCGGAGTGGGACGTGCAGTTCGAGGATCCCCGCCTGGAGGCGCTGCGCGACACCGACCAGCGCCTGGTGTTGGTAACCACACACCGCCGCGAGAACCTGGATGCGATGAAGGAGATCGGCGGTGCGGTGCAGGATCTGGCAAAGGCGTACCCGGACTGCATTTTCGCGCTGCCGCTGCACCTCAACCCAAAGGTGCGGGACGCGGTGCTACCCGAGGTTGAGAACCTGTCGAACGTGATCATCACCGATCCTCTGCCGTATGACCAGTTCACCGCTCTGATGAGCCGTGCATACCTCGTGCTCACGGATTCGGGAGGGGTCCAGGAGGAAGCGCCGTCCCTGGGCAAGCCGGTACTTGTAATGCGAGAGAATACCGAGCGTCCGGAGGCCGTTGTCGCCGGGACGGTCAAGCTCGTGGGCACGGACAGGGAGCGGATCGTGGCAGAGGCCTCCAACCTTCTCGACCACGAAGCGGCCTACGGGGCGATGGCCAACGCCGTGAACCCCTACGGTGACGGCAAGGCGGCCGCGCGCGCCGTTGCCGCTATCGCTGAACTGACAGGGGTGGGGGAGCGAATCGCCGAATTCGAACCCGAAGTGGGGCAGTAACCAACGGCATTTCATGTCTGCCGGGTGACGCGGGCTATAGTGATTAACGGCATTTTGCCAGTCGGGGCTATAGCTCAGTCGGTTAGAGCCGCGGACTCATAATCCGCTGGTCGCGGGTTCGAGCCCCGCTGGCCCCACTGTTATTCGTCAGCATGAGGAGGACTACCCTGCGCATCCTCCTCATCAGCCAATACTGGGAGCCGGAAAACGGTGTGCCCCAGCGCCGCTGGGCATGGCTCACTGGCGCGCTCGAAGACGCCGGCCACGAAGTGCTGGTCGTGGCCCCGCCGCCGCACTATTTGCGCAACGTTTCGGTGAAAGACTGGTTCGCGCAGAAGGGGTACCGCTCGCGCGAGGAGCTTCGCGGAGGCGACCCCAGGAAAATCATCGTCCGTTCAGGGTACTTCCCAGGAGGCACCTCGATCACCCAGAAGGTGCTCAACCAGGCAGCCGTTGCCGCAGGCGGGTTGCACGTCGTGTTCCACCGCTCCGGTTCGCTGAAGCACTTTCAGCCGGACATTGTTGTCGGCACCGTGCCCGCGATCCCCACGGCCTTTGTCACGGCGATCTCCGCATGGCGGTTCAAGGTGCCCTACGTCATCGACCTCCGGGATGCCTGGCCCGAGCTGCTGACCGTCGCCGACCGTTGGAACGCGTCCACCGGTAAACCCTCCCTGAGGCAGCGAATCCTTGCGAAAGGGCCCCTCCAGGCCGCGATCAAGGCGACGGATATGTGGCTCACCAGTGTCCTTCGCAAAGCGGCCGCGGTCATTTCGACGTCCAGCCACCTCGCCCAGGACCTGCAAAAACGCTCCACACAAAAGCAACGGGTGTGCACGGTCAGGAACGTGTTCCCGCCCGAAACCCTGATCCACAAACAACCGCGCCTTGACGGGCCAACCAACGAACTTAACGTCCTGTACGCAGGAACCCTGGGGCGCGCCCAAAACCTTGCAAACGCTCTCAACGCCGCGAAAAAGGCCCAGCAGGCGGGCGTCCACGTCCGTTTACGCTTCGTGGGTGCGGGTGCCGCGAAGGCCGAGCTCATCGACACCGCAAAACGGCTAGACATCGACGCAGTATTCGAGCAGCGCCGCAGCGCGGAGCTCCTGCAGGAATGCTACGAATGGGCCGACACCGCCCTCGTCCACTTGACGGATTGGGCGCCACTAGCCAACGCTGTCCCCTCCAAAACGTACGAGCTCATGAACCAGGGCCTCCACATCTCGGGCGTCGTCGCCGGGGAGACCGCAGAAATTATCCGCACCCTGCGCGCCGGCGACGTCGTGCCACCGGAGAACCCCCATGCTCTCGCTGACCTCTGGGTCAGCCTTGCCCGCAAGCGGTCAGAGCTCCAGGTCCCCGACACTGGCGCTCGCTGGGTGCACCAGCAACGCGAAGCCGCAGCCCCCGCAACGCTTGTGGAATGCCTCGAGTGGGTCCACGCCACACACCGATGAATCCCAAACTTCTCCCGCTCGCTGCCACGAACTACGCCACCCAACTGGCGCGCGACCCTGGCGCATTCGCGTCGAAGGTGAGCACCCGCCTGCGCGGGCAACCCCTCGACAGGCCGCCTTCGCCCGACCACAAACCCCGCGACTTCCGCATACCGATCCTTCCTTCCCCATCAGGAGGAACCCCCGAAACCGTCCTGCACGTCCTGACAAACTCGCTGCCACATTCGACCGGCGGATACGCGATCCGCAGCCACGAAATTCTCAAAGCCCAGCGCAGCGTGGGCATTAGCCCGTCCGCGATCACCCGGCTCGGATACCCGGTCAACGTAGGCAGGGTTCCGAAGGGAGCTTTCGAGCTTATCGACGACCTCCGGTACACCCGCGCCCTCCCCACCGTATTCCCCCTGACATTTCCAGCCCAGGTGCGCGAGCACGCCAACTGGATTGTACGGGAGGCACGGGAACGGGGGGCCACGATCTTGCACACCACCACTCCCTGGCCTAATGCGGCGGCGACGTCCCTGGCAGCAAAGGAAATGGGCATTCCCTGGATCTACGAGGTTCGAGGCGAACCCGAGGCGACGTGGGCCGCGTACCAGCCCACGGAATCCCACCCGGAATCGACCGAATACTTCCGTCTCTCCCGGTCCAAGGAAGAGGAAGCGATGCGCGCCGCCGCCGGGGTAGTGGCACTAAGCGAGACCTCAGCAGCTTCGCTGAGGTCTCGGGGTATCCAGGGCCCCATTGTGGTCGCCCCGAACGCCGTTGCGCCGGATTGGGCATCGAAGCGGATCCCCGCCGATCAGGCCAGGCGGCAGCTGGGATTAGAACCCAAGCGCTACGTCGGGGCCGTGAGCTCGATCGTGGAGTATGAGGGCTTCGACGACCTCATCCTCGCCCTGCACCACCTGTCCCAGGACGTTGCGGTGCTTCTTGTCGGCGACGGCACGCATCTCCCGGTTTTGCGGGATCTGGTTGAGCGCGAGGGGCTCTCGGGCCGAGTCACCTTTACCGGCCGACAGCCCGCGGATTCCATTGCGCCGTACTACAGCGCCCTCGACGTCTTCGTCGCCCCCCGGAGGGACTCGCTGGTGACCCGGACGGTGACACCAATGAAGACGCTCCAGGCGCACGCGTTTGGCATCCCCATCGTTGCCTCAGACCTGCCCGCGCTACGCGAGGTGACCCGTGGGCAGGCACAGTACGTGCCGCCGGGGAATCCGGAGGCACTTGCCGCGGCGATAAGCGCAGCTCTGCAGGAGCAAGCGGTGACCCCGCCGCAGCTGCCCTCGTGGGCCGATATTGCTCGCGTTTACCGCGACCTCTACGCCGGCGTGTAGCTGGATGCCGGAATAAACCCGAGCTGTTCAAGCGCCAGCGGGTCGTTGTCAACCACCGCCTTCAGCGACGCGTGGAACAGCTCCTTTGGCGGGGCGATGTGCCCTTCGCCCCAGTCGCCGAAAATCAACCTCATCTCTGGGTCTTGCCCGAATTCACGCACGAACGGGTTGAGGTGGCCCTTGATGTGGAAAGTGTCGGTCGAGTTCTGCATGTACAGCACTCGAGGGATACGCTCTGCTTTTCGGATCTTCTCGATGGCTGAGTGGCTGCCCGCTGCAATGAACGCCTCCCGGTCGCCTTCCCATGCCAGGTCGATGTATGTCTGCACATGATCCTGGTGGTAGAGCAATGCGTCGGTTTGGGCGTTCGCGATCAGGGCCGTCGCCCCCGGGATCGCGGCGGCCTGCACGAGCGAGGCGAATCCACCACCGGAAGACCCGAACAGGATGACGCGCTTGGCTCCGACTGAACTCGTGACTTTCTCAATTATCCGCGTGTACACCTCCTGCAAGTCCGGTTGGTGGATGTTGCCGGCGTGCCAGGCCAGTGGCAGGTCAGGCGACAGGTACAGCGAGGGATCCGTGAACGCTAGCCGCGCCACGCCCAGCCCCCTGGCGACGTTCGCGCCGGGGAAGATCGGCAGCGTGGCGTTGAGCTCCAAAGCGCCGTGGAAGACCACGAGCAAGACGTCCGCGCGATTCCTGGTGACCTGAAAGTCGATCGGCAACCCGTTGTGCCAAACAGAGTGGACACCCCTGCCCGCCCGGGATGCCTGGAGAAACGCTTCTGGGTCTGGCCAGACGCGCTGCAGCGTAGGCAGAAAACCAACTCCGCGGTCCCGCTCTACGGCCGAATTCTCCGGAGCAATGAACAGCTCCGGGGACTGAAATTCTGTCAAAGTCCGGGACACGAGCCTCCGAGCGTGCATGAGTTGGTGCCGGTATGCCCGCTTCTGCTCATAGGAAAGCTGCATACCTACACCTCCACGTGTTTCAGGTTCTTGCCGATTGTCTCAACCTCCGAGTTCGCCAGAATCTCCGCATCTGAAATCGCCCACGTGTGCTCCGCGTTACCGCGGATGCACAGGTAGTTGAAGCTGTCGGCCGAATACACCTTGCGTCCTTTGCGTTCCAGGCGGAGGAGGAAGTCGCTGTCTTCGCCGCGGGTCCGGTCTGCAAAGGGGGTCTCGAGGAAGACTTCGCGCCACCCCACGAACGTTGCCCCGGCGACGAAGTTGCGCCAGATGTGCTCCTGGTGCTTCCATCGCCGGGCGATGACATCGCTTCCAGGGAGGTAAAAATAGATCGACCCCTTTCCCACGAGATCCGCGTTCATATTGGTCAGCGTATTCACCTGGTCGTGAAGATAATTGGGCAGGTAGTAGTCGTCGTCATCGAACTTCGCGATGATCTCACCGTTCGCGGCGCCCGCGAGCGCGTTCAAACAAGAGCCCAAGCTTTGCGACGCCTCCCCGTGCAGCACCGTGACGTTCTCGACACCCGCAAGGCGAGCGCGCTGCACGAAATCCTCGGCGATATGAATCCCATGCCCCAGTACGAGCAACTCAACGTTCTCGTAAGCTTGATGCGCCACTTGCGTTAGCAGGTGGTCCAACGTTGTATCACGGTTGGTCGAACAGATCACGCTCACCAACGGGGTTTTCCGCTTGGGATACTGCAGCTCAAGAGCATCCACAATGTCCTCGGCCCGGTGGCGGTACGTGTGCTCCTCCCAGACCCGCCGCAGCGCCAGATGCGCGGTTCGGCGCCGAAGTAGCTCAGATCCGACGAGCGAGCGCAAGACGAGTTCCGCTTCCTCCTCGGTGCGCACAGCGGGGACTTCATCCTCCGAGAAGAAATTGCGCAGCGCCTCCGACTCAGTGCTCACGACCGGCGTGCCGGAGCCAGCAAGTTCAAATATCCGGCGTGCGCACATGCTCGGGCTCGTAGTCACTGAATTGACGTTGAGGAACACCTTGAAAGTGCGGTAAGCACCGAGCATTTCGGGGTAGGGGAGCGAGCCCACGACATGATTGCCCCATTTGGACGGAAATTGGTACTTACTGTCTCCCCCAGCGTGACGGGAGAAGATGGTGAATGAGGTATCGGACTGTTGGCTCACTCGATGTGCGGCGCCCAGTAACAAATCCATCTGCTGGCGGCGGTCCTCGAATTTGTGCCGGAAGTACGTGCCGGCAAAGGCGATATCGCCCTTCGATTCAGGGATCTCATTGCGCGCCGGGTTATGCAGCACTGGCTGGGCCGCGAACGGCAGGACGATCACGGTCGCGGCTGGAAAAAGCCGCTCGTAGTCCGCGACCTTGTTTAAGTCGGTGGTCGCGATGACATCAAACAGCGCAGCGGTGTCCTTGAAGTCTTCGAAGTGGGATGGGTCTTCCTTATTCCAGAACACGGTGGGAATGCGGCGTTGCCGGCACTGTTCAATGAGCTCCCGTAGCTGAGGGGAGGGGGCATTCTGCCCAACGAGCTGGTATTGCCAGGCGCCGCCGTTGCCTTGCCACGCAGCTTCCACCAACAGAAAGTCCATCGGCGGGGCTGTCTCACCTGGTTGGACTGGCAAGAGGTTGAACTCTGGACCCCAGGCGGCGAACGAGAACTCGTCCAAAATGCATCCGACCGTAAATGGGTAATGCGGAGCCGAGGGCGGCGTGGCCAAGGCGTTTCCCGGCACAACTGAGGGGTAGCCCCCTGCAGAGACGCGCTGGATTCGTGCCGCTTTCACACGCTTTTGAACCCGACGCAGCTGGTACACAACGGGTTTCGGTGCCCGACGCAGGATGAGGCGCTTCGCAGAGGTAGTTGCGGACCGCACTGCCCCGGCGGGTGAGAATGCGCGCTTGGCCATTTCAGTTCACTCCTTCGCCTTCAGTAGTATTTCGATCATAGGTTGAGAGGAGATCAGGAATGCGTCGCAGTCGCTCCGAGGCCGAAGCTGCGCATCCTCAGGCTGCACCCGAAGGCGTTCCTACCGAATCGCTAGTGGTGAACATGCGTGGGATGCGCAAGTTAAACGTTCGCCCACCGTTGCCCCTGTACTTGGAGCAGCTCTGGGGGCGCCGCCACTTCATTGTTACGGACGCGCGCTACCGCGCGTTCCGGACGGCGAAAAGCTACAACTTGTGGCGGTTCTGGTTGATCGCGCAGCCCATCCTGGACGCTGCGATGTATGGACTGATCTTCGGGTTCCTGTTGAAAACCTCGCGGGGTGTGGATAACTTCCTCGGGTTCCTGCTCATCGGGGTGACCTTCTTCGGGTTCATGACAGCACTGGTCAACGGCGGTCAATCCCTAGTTCAAACCTCCAAGAACCTGATCCAGGCCTTTTCGTTTCCTAAGGCCTCCTTGGTCTTGTCCCAATCGCTGCGCTATCTCATCGACAACCTGCCCGCGCTGCTGGTGGCAGTCGTAGTTGGCCTACTAGCGCAATGGCAGAAACCCCTTTCCTGGACCATCATCCTGGTCATTCCGTTGACCCTGCTCATGTGGGCGTTTGGCACAGGCTTGATGTTCATCGTCGCCCGCATCACTGCGTTCTTGCCCGACTTCAAAGTCTTGATCAGCGTTGGCATCCGCGCGTGGTTCTTCAGCTCCGGAATTTTCTTCCCTCTGGAGCGCTTTGCTCATTCGCCCACGCTCTACCATCTTTTTTCGCTCAACCCGGGGTACATCTTCCTCACCGCGGTTCGCGACTGCGTCCTGTACGCCACCGTGCCATCTGTAACCACGTGGCTAACGCTGACGGCTTGGGGGCTTGGAACCTTGGTTGTCGGGTTGATTTTCTTCTGGGGGGCTGAAGAGAGGTACATCAATGTCCGCCAGTGAGAAGCGCATCGAGAACCCCGCGGTTGTAGCCCAGAACGTTGGGAAGGAGTACGTCCTAACGGGCGCGCAAGCCAGCGATGGGCATTCCTTCTGGAAGCAGAAGCGAATGCGCACGGTGGATGCACTTCGCGGGGTGACCTTCGTCGCCGAAAAGGGCGAATCCATCGGCATCATCGGGCGCAACGGCTCAGGAAAGTCGACGCTGCTCCGCATTATTGCGGGAAGCGAGGCACCTACCGCTGGCACGATCCACGTAGCTAACCAGCCCACGCTCCTCGGCGTTGCGCCCGCGCTGCAGAGCTGGCTCACGGGCGAGCAGAACGCCTACCTCGGCCTGCTGGCGCTGGGCATGCCCCCTGAAGAAGCCAAGGAAACTGTCCCCGACATCATCAAATGGACCGAGTTGGGTGAGGCTGCCACCCGCCCCATGGGCACCTATTCTTCGGGCATGGGCTCGAAGCTGAGCTTTGCTATTTCCACCGCAGTCAGGCCCGAAATCTTGCTTGTCGACGAAGCCCTGTCCACCGGCGATTCCGCCTTCGGCGCGAAAGCTCAGGAACGGATGGATTCGCTTCTGTCTGATGCAGGAAACATCTTTCTGGTGTCGCACGCGCTACCGACAATCCAGCAGAACTGCGACCGTTGCATCTGGATCCACCGGGGTGACATGATCGCCGACGGGCCAACTGAAACAGTGACCGCGCAATACGCCGAGTTCTCCGAGATGTTCCGCGATGGAGCAGAGGTGAAGGCTTTCGAGTTTTTGCAGGAGACCCGCCGCCAACTCGTGCACCTGAACTTGCAGGCGACGAGGGGCTAGCTGCCGTTTCCGTTTACCAGGCAGTGGGGGCGGTATCATATCCGCATGCATGCCCCACGCTTTTTTCAGGTTAATCTTGGGCTTACCTCGCTGGGCTTTGCCACCTTATCGGTGTCCAAAATCATTGGCCCGAATCTGGCCAAGCGGCACCAGTCCACGCTTGAAGGGGTTGGTATAGCCCTTATCGGCGCAGGTGAAGCGGTCAGGCTTATACGGGGCGAGCGCGAATCCCAACGCGCGGCAGAACGCGCGAAGACCAACGAGCGGGCGCTGAACAGACTCGCGGCGAAGATTGAAACCGTCCCCCGCATCACCCGAGCAGATAGGCGCAAAGCCGCTCGCCCCACCAAGTTGAAGGACGTTAAGGTCGCGGCTATTTTGGACGAATTTTCCTTCAACAGTTTCGCACCGGAGTGCCAGCTCTTTGCGTTGACACCTGAAAACTGGCGCGACGTCTTTGACCACGAAGCGCCGGACCTGTTTTTCTGCGAATCTGCCTGGTCCGGGCATGACCCGCAGGCTCGCCCGTGGCGCGGCAAGATCTACGCCTCGGAGAACTTCGCGCAGGAAAACCGCACGGTGCTGCTGGAGATCTTGGAACATTGCAAACGCGCTGGGATCCCCACCGTCTTCTGGAATAAGGAGGACCCTTCGCATTTCGACGACCGCGCGCACAATTTCGTTGATACGGCGATCAGGTTCGACCACATTTTCACCACCGACGCAGGTTGCGTTCAGCGCTATAAGGAGGAGTACGGCCACCGCAGTGTGCACGTGCTGCAATTCGCGGCCCAGCCCAGACTGTTCAACCCGATCGAAGTGACCCAGCGCAGCAACAACGCAGTCTTCGCGGGAGGTTGGTACGAAAACCACATTCAACGCTCGAAAGATATGGAGCAGATTTTCGATGCAGTCTTGCGCTCCGGTCGCGGGCTGAAAATCTACGACCGCTTCTTCAATTTCGAAGACGACGATACCCACGTGTATCCAGAGCGTTTCGCGCCGTACATCCATCCGCCTGTGCCCGGCAATCAGGTGGCTGGCGTGTACAAAGAATCCACCATCAGCATCAGCATCAACACCGAAACTGAGTCGGATACGATGTTCGCCCGCCGTGTTTTCGAGCTCATGGCGTGCAACACCTTTGTGGTGTCCAACTACTCAAAAGGCGTGGATAAACTCTTCGGCGATACGGTGCTCTTCCTCGACCGTGAACCGAACGGCCTTGAGGCCTGGAGCCAGGAGCGTATCGACGCCTCACGCAAGCACAACCTGCACACCGTCCTTCGCGAGCACACGTATGCCAAACGATTCGAGGAGATCGCTCGGGTCGCTGGTTTAGATTTCGCCCCGTCAACGCCAGCAGTAGCGGCCACCGCCCTTGTAACCGACAAAGCCGACACAGAACACGCCTTCGCGGCGCTTCGCAGCCTCAGCGCCCCCAACATCACGGCGAAAGTGCTTCTTGTCGGCCCATCCGTCGAGCCGTTTGACTACGGCCTCTTGCTCCGGGATTTCAACCGCGACGGCGTGCAGGTAATTCGCCTTGCAAGTGACGCCCCCCGCGGGGGAGAGGTACTCCGGGCGACGGACGCAGACTACTTCTATGCATTCAAGGCTGACGGGTGCCCAAGCAGCGTGGAGGTAGAAGGAGCGATCGCGGCTTTGCTACTACACGGGCAATACTCGCCGTGTGCTGTCTCGTTCGCGCAGCAGCCGCAACAAAGGTATTCGATTGTGTCGGAGCAACTCGAGCACGCAGCGTTGGTGCCAGCTGTAAACGCGGAGCACACGCTCAGCGAAATGCTGAGTAGCCAGCCCGTTGACCAGTTGCTGATCGGGTAGGGCCGACCCGTGCATCCACCTGTAAGCGTGATTGTTCCCAGCTACAATCCGGGCTCCAAGTTCGTGAAATGCCTCGAATCCTTGGATCGCCTCAGTGAGCACCTGGACATTCAGGCGGTCCTGGTTGATGATTGCTCCACTGATGCCTCTTACGACCGCATCCTCAGATTCGCAGCGGCGCGAACATGGGTCACGCCACATCAACTAAAAGAGAATTCAGGGTCTCCCTCGGAGCCACGCAATGTGGGTCTCACCCTCGCCACCGGTGAATATGTCATCTACCTCGATGCGGATGACCAAATCCTTCCCGAGGGTGTCTTAGCCGCCTACGACCTCGCTCGCAGGTCGGGTGCGGATTTCGTCCGCGCGCCCCTCATCCGCGTAGACGAAGCCGGCGAGCATCTGATGAACACCATCGACGGCTGGGGGGATCTTCGCGGCGCCAAAGCTAAGGCTAAGACGATCGTTCAGTTCCACAGCACCACCCCTACCGCGCTCTTCTCCCGCCAATTCCTTATCGACCGCGGACTGATTTGGTCCACCGAGCTACACATGGCCGAGGACGCGGTATTTCTCTACCAAGCCCTCGCCGCCGGCGAGGTTGAATACTCCGATGAGCCGCTGTACATCTACGACGTCACGCCGGCCCCCGGGCACGTTTCTGCGACCCAGCGCTATGGCGACGCCGAGATGCTCAACCACATCAAAGCCTGGAGCGCATCTCAGCGCATCCTGGAAATGCTAGGGATCGACTACTTCGCGGTTCGCGGCCAAGTGGCGCTGCAGGCGGTGATTAGCAGCATGATCCGGAACAACCGGGAAGGTTTCAGCAGAGAGATATTCCAGCAATTTGGGGACTTGCTGCGAAGCCACCAAGTGGTTGCCGGCTACACCTACAACGACAGGTTCAGCGAAATTCGCGACCACATCCTGGCGGACCGTTTCGAGGAGTTTCTCGAATCGATTAAGCAGCGCATGGTCATCGCAGGACATGACATGAAGTTCGTGCGTCCCGCGCTTTCCGTGTTGGAAGAGTTTTACACGATCGAGTTCGATGAATGGACCGACCACAACGACCATGACGAGGGCCGTAGCCTTGAGCTCCTCGCATGGGCCGACGTGATTTTTTGCGAATGGATGCTAGGTAACGCCGTTTGGTATTCCGAGCGCAAGCTGCCGCGTCAGACCATGATCGTTCGTGTGCACCGATTCGAGTTGACGAAGGATTACGGGCTCGACATCGATATTGACAGCGTCGATCGCTTCCTAGTCATCGCTCCCGCTTTGATGGACGAACTCCAGCTGACATTTGACATCCCGCGCACGAAAATCGCCTACGTGCCGAACTACCTTCCGTTAGATGAATACGTTCAAGGCACCGATCCAGATCGGGTTTTCCGATTGGCGATGGTTGGCATCGTGCCAAAACTGAAAGGGTTCCATAGAGCACTCGAACTTCTCAATGAGCTGCGAAAACTGGATCCGCGTTACACGCTGACCATTTTCGGAAACCAGCCAAGTGATTATCCGTGGGTGGCAAGTGACCCTGATGAAATGGAGTACTTTCAATCGTGCAACAACTACATCGAGGAGTGTGACCTCAGTGAGGCGGTCCGTTTCGCGGGATGGGTTGACCCACGGCAGGAATTGCAGAACATTGGCTTTGTCCTGTCCTTAAGCGATCTCGAAGGCTCGCACGTTGCTGCGGCAGAGGGGTTTGCGGCCGGTGCGATCACCGTGATCCGCCCGTGGCATGGTTCAGAATTCCTTTATCCCAAAAAGTATGTAAAGAACACTTTGGAAGAATCGTTGGAGTTAATCCTCGATTGCAGGGATTTTTCACGCTTCGAGTCGGAACGGGCAGAGGGCTTGCGGGCAATACAGAAACTGAACTGTCGGCCGAATCGAAACCGAAATTAGCGGCTTCAGAAAGTCGAGTGTGAGATAATTCTGGTTCGAAGGCGGATACTAAAGGAGAATGCAAGTGCAGCCACCAGAGCTTTATCCTCGGTCCTTTTTCGTAATTTCTGAGTCGGGCCGGTATAGGGATGGTTGCATTAGCCTTCCCGACGAACTGGAGGGATTTTTCGCCTTTCGGCTACCCGGATTCTGTCTCTTTACACATAAATGGTCAGAAGTTGATTTAGCAGTCGATAACACGCGATGGATAGCGGTAATCGGTAAGGCATGGTTTAACTCCTCTTCAAGTATGAAGCGTTACCCATCACCTGCGTGGCAGCTACTGAGTTTGGAACCAGGTACGGATCAGTTTCACGAAGCGCTGTACGATTTGTCTGGACGATACTGCATTCTATTTGCCTCTGGGGGTCATCTTTATTTATACAACGATGCTGGAGGAACTCGCTCAGTTTTCTGGGACCATGAAGAGGGAACAGTAGCGAGTCACTTCGACATCCTGCGGTTGCTTCGAGATCCCAATGCTAGCCCTCATCACGAAGTGGCACTACCAGCTAACGAGGTGTATTGGGACACAACTCCCCATGACTCAACTTACATGTTGATACCTAACCACTTCGCACTTCTCGAAGAGAGTTCTCAGCATCGATTTTATCCGCTTCGGGAGAACCCGTTCAGGTGTATGCCGACAGAGGAAAAACTTGGCCAAATTGAAGAAATGTGGTCGTTCGAGCTCGAAATGATCCGTAGGCGATCATCTCAAGTCGTTCTATCCGTTACGGGTGGACTAGACTCTCGGACACTTTTAGCTTTGGCTAAAGGCTTAGACATTCAAACTTTTACATATACAACCGTGGAAGCTGAGGCGGGGAGGCCAGCATTAAGTGGCTGGGGATCTGCATTAGAGAAAGACTTCCAAATTGTAGAGCGACTCCGTCAGTTCCTGCCGCAGTTCCACAAGTATCTGCTCTTTCCCACAGATTCCCCCGACGATCCAGGGAAAAAGTGGGTGCTGGAAAACGCTGAGATCCTCGCTCGGAACTCCCTCGAGAACCACGGACGAACAATACTCCCAGGGTACATTCAGAACTTCGACGCGGAGGCAATTCACTATCGGGGAAGTTTGATGGAGATAGGCCAGCTGTGGTGGGGAACACCGGGAGTAGCTCAAGAGCAATCGTTTGAGGAAATCATCCGGATTAAGAGTGCAGAAATCGGAAAGAGCTTTGAGGACGTTTGGGAATTTTCAGTTCCGAGATTGTTCGCCCTGGATTGGGACGAAATACACCCTGACTACCACCTCTGCGACATTTTCTATTGGGAGCAGCGAGAAGGAAGGTGGTATTCGCAGGTTCTAAACGAAACTGACGTTGCTTTCGATACTATTACGCCGATAAATTCTCGCCGGATGATGGATTTGTTCCTTTCTTTCAATGAGGAGGAGCGAAAGAGTGCTTTCGCCCAAAAAGAACTGATATACCGCAATAACCCATTTCTTTTGTTCCAAGGAATCAACAGAATCGACGACTACTACCAGGTGCACGGGACTCTCAACTAAGCGCGTTTGTATGCTTAGTGTTTCAACTCGCGGGCAAAATTACGATCTAGCTCCAGCGATTTCGTAGGTTGAGTTTCATGAATCTAAGCCACCGCCCCCCGTGGTCATGGCGAATAAAGTCAAGCTTGTTCTTTCTGAAGTGCATGTTGTCGATCGGATAAACCGATCTGAATGGTGCCCATACAACGTGGCTTCACCATTGGCCCTTCAATATTGGCCCTTCAATCCAGCGCTATTGTCGAAAGTATCGCAGTGGCCCGCTAAGGTTGTAGTTAAAATCAAATGCGAACAACCCCAGCGAAGGATACTAATGGCTGACCGTCAGGCTGAACTCGAATCAAATAAAAAGCCAACTAACCGTCTGTCGGACCGGGATAATTCGAAATTTGGCTACAGCTCGCAATCGCGGGCTGCGAATTCAACTAAACGTATAGGTGTAGTCGCACCCAGCTCACTTCTCTCAAGCTTGATGGTGACACCCCGAGTCATCTCGGTAACTCCCGAAAAACTGGATGCGCATCAGCTGGAGGCTCTACTTTTTGTGCCCGCACCCGGTGCAGAAGCCTCCGACCCCGCAGTAAAGATCGCCGGTTGGCCGGCGCTTCCTGAGGATTGGTCCGAGGCAATTGAGGTGGTACGGGGGAGTCAAGTACCAGTTGGTCTGTACGATTTGGGCTGGACCCCTGCGCTGCGCGACGCAGACAGATTATTGAAGCAAGTGGATTTTGTAATTACCTCATCGCCGACCAATTTTGATTTTTGGCGGCAGCGCGGGGTCAATGAAAGCAAAATCTTCTTCCTCCCGTGGCCAATCGATGTGAAGGGATACAATCCGATTCAGTCTGAGAGCGGTAAGAAAACTGGTTTGGTTTACAATCTGCCAGCTTACGGTGGTCCGATTCCAGCTCCCACTCGACGGGTATTAGCAGGTGCATTGAACTCTGGGATCGATACCCACCTCACAAAACTTGTCGAGCAACCTCGAATGAATCGAGGTCAAGGGAAACGAATTGCAGAAGGAGTAATCCAACGGAATCACTTGTTCTCCACGCTTGCAGGTATCCAGGAGTGGAACGCAACTAGTGAATTCTCCGTAAGCGACCGAATTGACCTGAGCCCAGACGGCCGTGATCCAGGGATACTAAATCTTCTCGCCGCCGGGTCGGTGGTGTTCTCCGATTACTCAAAGTATGTCAATGGGGCTTTGCCTAATGTCCTGATGGCAGAAACCTCTGAGGATTTTCAAAACTATCTTCGTAACATCCCCGATATCTGTCTCACGCTGTCTCGGATTGAGGGGTTGCGAAGGGTCTTCAACAACTCCACGGCAACGGATTGGGTCGAGCAATTCCGTCAAAAGGTGCTTGGTCAAACTCCAGCCAAGGAGCGAGTGATTCTCGTTTCTCTGGACCCTAGTAAAATTGAGCAATTCCGAGACGCGCAGGTCACGCAATCTCAATTGGAGGGGGCTAGCTCCCTAGATGAGGCGATTGAGCTAATGGCCGGGGATTCAGGCACGATCGTATTTGTTGATCGTATTGGCTTCTCGAATCCAAACCTGCTGAATGACATCCGAGCCGCCTTCCGATATTCCCCCGCTACCGAACTGTCAGTAATTGCGGCGGACGATCCCGGTATAGCATATGAATTGCGACCAGCTGGAACAGACGCAGACTTCCCGAGTGCGCACGCTATTCAGGTGGGCACGGTCAAACCGTCGTCGACCGCGATGACCATCCGAACCGATGTCATTCGAAACCCCAACCGAATTTTAGCGGGAACTGAACGATCCCTGAGGCGTAACCGCCTCAGCATTGTAATACCAGTTTTTAATAATGGGCCTCATCTGCTGTTTAAGTGTCTCCAGTCCTTATGGAGGGCATCCTCGCAGAAGTATGCGGACATAGTGATTGTTGACGACGGATCCACCGATCCTCAGACGCTACATATTTTGGACTTCCTTGATGGAGCTGACAGCTCAATCAAGGTACTGCGGCTTCCCACCGGTGGATCTGGTAGCGCTGCGCGACCGCGCAACTTCGCCCTCGATGCCATTGAAACCCCATATGTGACCTTTCTCGACCCCGATGATGAACAAATGGGGCGTGGGTACGAAGAATTGTTGAGAGCGGTAGAGCTTTCGGGATCAGACATAGCGGTTGGTAACACTGTTGTGAGGCGCGGAGGGCGGGTCTGGATTGGAAATGTTCCGAACATTGAGAACGGACTAAGGACGCTAGGACTAATTGCGGATCACCGCGGGAAGTATGTCTTGGGCGGACGCAATAATGAGCTCCTAAGCGAAATCAATTTTCAACCATTCAGCATCCAGGCAACCGTTGCTTGCACGGATTTCCTGAGAAAGAACCGCTTACGCCAGATTGAAGGTGCGTTTGGTGAAGATTCGCTGTTTTCCCTCCAAATGCTCCATGCCGCCGAATCGATCAGCTTTGCGCGAACCTCGGTTTTTATATACAACGCAGAAGTCCCCGGGTCCGCGGTTAACTCAGTGTCGATAGAGTTCTTTCGTAAATCACTCGCGAGTGAGAAAGCACAAGTCAGTTGGTTGCGAGAGCTTAATCTCTTGAATGCCTATAGTGAGAAACGCTTCATGAAGATGATGAATGTTTGGTACCTGCAGAAGCTCAAAGAAACCCGAGTAGAAGAACGCCAAGAAAGCTTGGCATTAATTCACGGGATTGCGGAACTCTATGGTCCTGCAATCACTCAAAACGCTGAATACAGGGCTCTAATGGCAGATGCCGGATTCAAGTTCGAGCGAGCCTAAACGGTCCGCAAAAAAGTTAGGGATGCTGAGAGGAATAGATTGATCAATGGTGGCAAATCATGGATGACCTCAAGAAGTTTTTATTGACACCGCGCGCCCGAAGTTTGGCTTTTCTGGGTGGGTGGGCCATGCTCGGCTTGGCTGTTCTTAGCCAGCTGATTCTTCATCGCGCAGGGGTAACGTGTTCGTTGGGGCTGGTGGGTATTGGTCTTTTGGAGACGAGCAATGCCCTTGCGGTACGAGCCTCATTATGGCGAATCCAATCAGGCATCAGCGAAACGCGGAAGCTGAGATCGAGCGTTGAAGGTAAATCGAGAGACTTCGACCAAATGCTGACTAGTATTGGCCGAGGAATAAGTAAGACCAATTCGGGGCTAGATGGCGTCAACTCGAGGACTCGCGCGATTGTCAACCAGCTGCAGCAGCGCGGAATGAAAGTCACCGATGAGGGCAACAATGGAGCGGGTGTCGAAGCGATTCTAGCGTTCCAGCATCTCCAGCCTCGTCTAGCGGCTTATCTGTTAGGGCTTGGTGGTTCCCAGGTTGATCCCATCCTGCTTGTCTATGAGACGAACGATGAAAAGAAAGTGGAAACAATTTCCAGGCTTCTAGGTGTCGAAGTCGTAATCGTTTCTCCGGTGAGTGATGAAGCAAAGGTTTGGGATATTAGAAAATTTCAGAGAATTGCCATTATTCCCAGTTCTGCTAATCCAAAGCCGATCCTACCGTTTAGTTGGGTAGACGCCCGCGCCAAACTGCATTTTCTCAGCGCCAGTTTGGATGAGGAATATTTACGCGAACTTTCCCACGGCGTACCCGTGAAGTTCGGAAGCGTTCGAAGCGGTATGGACGGCGTAGAGTTCAAAGTGAGGAGAGAATTAGGTTGAGTTTTTTTAATTCAGTAATCAATAAGATCAGTGATCTCCCTGTGACAACGGCTCCAAGCCCAAGCCAACCGCAGGTTGCAGCCGTTCTAGATGATTTTTCCATTCTATGCTTCGCCGCGGATGCGAATCTTTGGCTTATTGATCCTCAGCAATTCTCGCTGGACATCGAGCGAATTCGACCCGATTTTTTGCTGGTGGAATCAGCCTGGCATGGTAACGCAGGTAAGTGGCGCTATATGGTCAACTCTGGAAGTGGGCCACAATGGCCACTAATTAAGCTAGTAGAAACTTGCAAGCAACAAGGCATTCCGACAGTCTTTTGGAATAAGGAAGACCCTCCACACTTCCAAGAATATTTGCCCACTGCGAAGCTTTTCGATTACGTCTTTACTTCTGACGGCGATATGATTCCGAGGTATCGGGAGGCAGTTAATGCAAAGGGTGTGGACCTGTTGCGATTCGCAGCTAATCCGACGATTCACAATCCTTCACGCGTAGAAGGCTACCGCCGGGGGGACATCGCATTTGCGGGTCAGTATTTTGCCGACAAATTCCCGGAACGGCGTCAGCAGATGGAAAATCTGTTTGAGCCCGCTACCCGTTATGAGTTTGCTATTTATTCGAGAGGTCTTGGCGGGAAATCGATTTACCAGTTTCCGCCGAAGTGGGACAAGTATGTAGTGGGTAGTCTCCCGTACGACCAGATGGTTAAGGCCTATCGACAACATAAGATTTTTCTCAATGTCAACTCGGTTACAACTTCGTCGACGATGTGTGCGCGTCGAGTCTTCGAGCTTTCGGCGGCTAAAACGTCGGTAGTGGGAATGGACAGTCCCGCGGTGCGGTCTGTTTACTCCGATTCGCAGATCCTACTGGCAGAGGATCCAGCAGAGGTCAGGCAAATTTACCGTACGCTGCTTGAGGGGGGCGGAAGCGGGGTGAGTTATCGAGCGACAACCCAGGCGGCCTGGCGACATACGCTTAGCCATCACACTTACTATCACAGGTTGAAACAAATTTCTGAAATGATTGGTCAGGGAGCTCGTGAAAAGGCTTGTGATATCTATATAGTTTCCCGAGGCGACACGTCTAATACACGAAGACTTCTTTCCGATGTGGAGAGACAGGCGTTCACTTTCACAGCGCCAGTCAGACTGAGCTTCATTGACGGGGAGGATAGCGGAAGATCAAGGGTCATCAGTCAGAAGGGATGGAGCGAATCGGCGTCATTTGAGTCTGAGCGTTATCTTGCTTTCATGCCTGATGGTTACCGTTTCGGACGGTTCTACTTGAATGATCTTGTTCTGGCTGCTCAACAGCAAAATGCCCAATTGGTGGCGAAGCATCTTGGGGCTGAGGCGGTGGCGCCGGAGGAAACCTGGACGGAGAATATTCCGCTGTACGGCTGGCTCGCATATTTGGGGGTAGAACCTATTACTTCCGACCTAGTCGCCCAAGCGCGCTCCGGAGCCCTTGCGGGGCAACAGCGTATCTACATCAGCGACCCTGTTGGGATTGATTCCCTGGATTCTCGAAGTGTAAGCCCGCTACTGGACGTATAGGAATTTCAGACAAATGCGAATCTGTATTTTCGACGGTATTCTCGAAACTCACCTTGGAAGCTCTCTCGAACGATCGCTTTTGAAGTTTGGACACGAAACCTTGAACACGGGGAAAATTGGGTCTGGGTTCAAGTTTCCGAAAAATTACGAAGACATCTCACACCTCGAGGCCACGGTTCAAGAAGTGATTCGGTTCAACCCGGAAGTAGTCTTCGTAATGAGACCGGCTTCACTGCCACATAAGCTCCTGGGCAAACTCAAATCCGCCGGGGTTACCATGATTGCTTGGTTTTCGGATGATCCCGTGCTTTTTGACCTTAGTTACGGTCCCATCCTGTCTGAGTATGACATCGTACTTCATTGTGGAAATGAACGGGTCCTGGAGTTTTATGAGGATTATTTCGGCTATCCGACCGGGGTGAACTTCCCTTTCTGGACCGACCACATAGCTTTTCCGAAAGTCTGGGGTGACCGAGTTGCGGATACCGATCTCCTCTTCTTAGGAAACGTACACGATGCAGTGCGCAGAGACCGATACTTTGCAATGGGATCATCCGATTTGCGAGTTCGCGTTCACGGGAATATAGGCGCTGATTATTTCGGAATCGGTGGCGGATACCTCCTGACCGACTCCGAGGTAGCTGAGGCAGCATCGACTGCATTAATGGCGCTGAATATTCCCCAATTCTTCAAGGATCATCGTGGTCTCGAAACCTGGTTCCCTGGATTAGATCAGCTTGGATATTTTCAGTTTCCAAGCCGAGTAGTGCAATACATGGCCATGGGGTTACCAACAATTTCAGCTATTCCGAACGAACAAATGATCGAATCCTATCCGGAGATGGCTGTTGTCGGTTCGATGGAGGAAGCCTTTGAAACTGCAAGGAAATGGATCCAGGAGGGCAATCTTGCCGAGCGGAGTGCTGCTGTTGGCAGAAGGTTTGATAAATACTTTTCGGCTGATTCGCGCGTAATGGCGTTGGAGCAGCTTCTTCTGGGGGACGACTCCTGGCGGGGACTGTCACTCGAAGAACGAGCCTCATGGTTTACAAGGTTCGATGCGACCGAGCGAAAAAGCGAAGAGCTTCCTCCGAGCGGCAAGAGTGAAGGGATCAGCCTGGGTTCTAGCAGAGTTAAGGTCGTATCGCTCAATGGTGGTTCAGGGTCACTTTACACCCGCTCCGCCGCTGTTACAGAGGCGTTGTCTAATCGGGAGGATATTGCCCTAAAGACCCTGAGCTTGGAGGACAACCCGTCGCTGCTGGCGGCCGAACCCCAGAAGATATTGCAGAACGCCTTGGTTGTGGATCAAGTTTTATTCAATCAGATTGGCGAGGCAAAGATCTTACTTGTAGTCGGGGCGAGTGTCGCGATTACTCAGGCGGGTAAGGAACTGCTGAACCAAAAAGGAATCCGCACTGTTCTGGTGGCTGATGAGAGCATTCACGCTTGGACACAACTAGTTCGCGCCCTTCAAGGGTTTGATTTTGTAATGACGCCCAATTACGGGCTCTTCAAACGTGCGAAGAGCCACGGATTCCAGAATGTAGATTTTGTGCCACATTTCGTGCGACCTTCGTTCATGTCTGCCCTGGATCGTTTTGACCGGCGCGAAGAAGTGATTCGAATTCGTGAATCGTCAAAGAAGGAAGAGATACAGTCGCCCTCCATCTACAACGACGCACAGTTCTTGGACCAAACTATCCTGGACTTCGAAGAACTGAAGAAATTGGAGCTTGATGAGCTCGCCGAGCGGTTGAAATGCAGCCTAACCTTATTGACATTCGGCGGCAGTCGCGCTGAACCTCAGCTAGACCCTATGTGTGCGTATGTTGCCTCAGCGTCATCTTTGGCCTTTATGGGGCGACCAGCGTCACCGGACGCTGCTCACCCGTATGAGCAGATTTGTTATACCGCTCACGATCCTGGGGAGTTGCGAACTAAGTTGGTTCGAATTTTGAGTAGTGGTTTGAGCTGTAGGCCAGGCCTCGACGCAGCGGTGGACCTAGTCAGTTCACCTCGGCGCTTCTTTGACTCATTAGATCGCGTCCTGGTGCGACCAGGGGTAGCGAGTGGGGGTCCAGCAGCAAACGTTTTGACCGCCGGATCAACTCTGGCGCTTCCCATTAGGTGGGGTGGAGATCAGCGTGGGAGATCTATACTTCTAAAGATCTGGACCATTGGAAACGTAGGGGAGTTGGCCGATTGGAGGTATTCGATCCGGATTTCTGGCAAGGAGGAGTTCTCTATCGTTCCCACGGGGTTCGACGAGCTGTTTATCGACGAGGTTTCGGACCCGGGGAAGCTTTCGGTTGAGGCGGAGTATTCTGGAAGAAGACTCGAAATGCCAACACCGCTGGGCTTAACTGTCGACATCTGCGCATATCCTAGTGGAGAGCAGGTGGGAAACGCATCGACGAGTCGTGTGTATTCAACCTATGTATAGTCTCGGGGTTCAGGCTGACATGTGGGGACTTGGCTGGTCTGAGTCTTGGTTGTGGGCGGTCAACGAATGATGAGTAGCCTACAGCTCTCCTCAAACAGGACGGGAAGGGAAGTCGTTCTGCTGACAAACAGTTAAGGTGAGTCTGCACCACCGTTGAAGAAGCAGCCTACCCGAGCTGCTTCCCCAACTTGTATGCAAAGTTTCCTTTCCGCTTTGAGGTTTCGCTATATCAACTCTCCTTCTTCCTGCTGATCTTGGGAACTCAAAGCATGCCGTTGTTCGTTCAGAAATCCTTGTAGCTTTGAAGCCCAGATTTCGCGGGGAAGAGGGTTGTGACCCGCCTCTGCGTCGTCATAGATATTGACTGAAAGTTCGCCCTCCAGCCGTTCAAAAACGGGATACTGAAGCTTCATGTCGAACTCGGAAGCTCCATTAACTTCGTAGTGCACCTGGGCTAGAGTTCCTAAGTACCTCTGCAAATCGGGCAGAGCAAGTCGCCATGCGTACCTGGAGCGGAGATCTTCGATCTCCCCGGCTTCGAGATTCTTGACCACACGATCAACCTCGCGTGTGACTTCGTATACTGACCAATCGAACTGGGCATTATTCACCCAGGCCCACGAACCCGGATCATGAAGACTAGCAGCGACTGCTTGATACCCTCCCGCTGAACTTCCAGCGTAGACTCTTAATTTGGTACCGAATGACTCGGAGACGATAGACGCAATTCGAGCCGCCGCGTGCGGGAAGTACATCCCTCCTATCGGTGTTTGACCCCAACCTAGGCGCATTCCCTCTGTCGCCACAATTGTCGGATCCGCAAGAGAAAGTACTGAGCCGCCCCAGTCCCCAATCCACTTTGAACGCTGGAAGACTATCCCGTCAGGTTTCGCCGCACGATCGACCGCCCCGTTAAAGAGGATTGTCAGTACTGGGTCCTCATTTACCCTGCTGAAGAGGAAAGGGATTTCAAGGCCCGATACGTGAACCGTATTACACAAGGGCAGTCCGTCGGGCACATAGCCTAGAAAATTCCTAAGGTCTTTTTCGTAGATCATTTTTTACCCTCTCAAGCTTCCGAACCGTAGATACGCACTCTCAATTGGGCCAAAGGTTGGATCTACCTCTATCCGCATTCTTTTGAGTTCATTTAGCTTCGCTGGAAATGTAATCGTCCCGTGACCGAACTCGTCCACAAATAGTCGCCGATAATCTCCTCGGATATCGTCACGTGGAAAATCACCGGACGATATAATTTTGTCTTCGAAATCCAGCCACAACGTTGCACCAGAATGTGTAAATGATCTGAATCTAAGTTCGTAGTCAACTCGGATGAATGTTTTCTCTTGAAACTCTGAGAACTCTTGCCCGCTCAATGAAACCCATTGGCCAATTGGCATTTCCAAGGTTAGGGCTGCAGGCGGGCGACGGGTGTTCTCTATGAAAGCGCCGAGAGTAGGAAATTTTTCATCTACTTCTTCCCGATGAACTGACCTTCCCTTCGATAGAGAGGCTTGCAGGTTTGCAATGAGCCCACCGACGCGTTGATTTCCGCTGTCGTCAACCAAGGTGTCTTGTCCGATGTGCCTGGTCCAAAAAGCCATCGGCTGAATATCGTTCAGAATCACGGGCAGGTGCTTGTTCACTTCGTGGTGCGGAACCATAGGAGGTGACTTATAGATACCGGCCTTGTTGTTTGCATAGCAAATGTATGCCTGACCCTGAGAGTTATAGGGATTGTACGCCGTATGGATATCTAAGAACTCTCGACCTATGTACAGGCCCGTATAAACAGCACCAAATGAAACTGCATAGCCGACGTTATTTTTGATCGTCAGGTAAGAGAGTGCATCGAGGTAGTCCCAGGCGAGAAAATCGTCGTCATCGAGTCGAAACCAAGCGAAAAGGCCTTCGAATTCAGGGGTCCAAGATTGAACCTCTTCTCGAACCGAGTGAGCAACATCGTTGCGATTAATTTCGACAATTTTTAGGAATGGATATTTTTCCCGGCATTCTTCTAGCTTAATCCGCCAATGAATGGGAAGCTCTGGTGACACCTGCAGGAGATGAACAAAATCATGGTCTTCGGCGAAATGCTTCAATATCGGTAAAGTGACTTTGCTGAAAATCTCAAAGCGATCCTCGATGCGCTGATCGTCAAACAGTTGATCGGCATACTTGGCTCGATTAGTGGGGTCCAAACGAAATGGGCCGCTATCGGTAGTAAGTATTGAAAACCGGGTGACTCCAATGAATCTTTTATTCAAAACGAACTCCTGGGCTCGAGGCTTAAGACTCCACTCCGCAGGGGACGAGTCACTGGGCAAAGGGTGGCGCGGGTGCTGGTCGAGGAACTGTCTAATCTTTCCATAGCCCGCGCGTGTCGATCACCACCGCCTCCGTCGGTACTTGATCGAGCAAGCCCGAGAAGCAGTTGTGATCAACGAGAAGGGCTATTACATCAGCAAGCAAAGCATCGCTAGGGGAAGATAAGAAGTGGATGTTCGGGTATTCTCTAAGCTCTGCAGGGAGACTATCTGTATGTGGTTCTACGGCCAAGATCTTCGCGTCCGGCAAGGCGCTCGCAACTCTTTTTGCGATGTCAACCGAGGGCGATTCTCGTAGATCATCGATGTCTGCTTTAAAGGCCAGTCCAAGAAGTGCAATCGTTGGTTGCGCGAGTCCATCGACGGCATCCCTAATCTTCTCTACCACCCAACTTGGCTTACCGTCGTTCACCTCCCGAGCTGTGCGAATAAGGTTGGATTGCTCGGGTGCGGTGGAAACGATGAACCACGGATCCACCGCGATGCAGTGTCCGCCGACGCCGGGACCGGGCTGCAAAATGTTGACACGCGGGTGGTGGTTCGCTAGATCGATGAGTTCCCAAACGTCGATGTCCAGATCGTCGCAAATCAGGGAAAGCTCATTAGCGAAAGCAATGTTGACGTCGCGGAAAGAGTTCTCGGTCAGCTTTGCGAGTTCTGCGGTGCGGTCGTTCGTTTCCAGCAGCTCGCCTCTGCAGAAGCTTCCGTAAACTTCCTTAGCTTTCCGGGTGGCCTCGGGCGACATTCCGCCGATGATCCGATCGTTGGTACGAAGTTCCTCCATCGCGCGCCCAGGAAGGATTCGTTCCGGGCAGTGGGCATAATAGATGCGGGGTTTATCGGACTCGGCCTCATCTTGGTCCGCTACGAGGTCGGGACGGGCCTCCAGGATGCGCCGAGCCATCTCCTCGGTTGTTTTCGGTGGAGACGTCGATTCGAGAACAACTAGTTCTCCGCCCTTAAGCATTGGGGCAATAGCGTCGGCCGCGGAATTGATGAACCTCATATCCACCTTGTGATCGTCGGTGAACGGAGTGGGAACAGCGACGATGTACGCGTCGGCTTCTGGCATCTCCGTTGATGCCCTAAATTTTCCGGAATCGAGGGCTTTCCTTAGCTCTTCCTCAAGACCGGGCTCGACGATAGTGACCTCGCCCCGATTGATCGCTTCGACCTTGTCGGGCATGACATCGACACCAACGACGTCGAGGCCCGAATTTGCCATTACTACCGCGGTGGGCAGCCCGATGTAGCCAAGCCCGACAAAAGCGATCTTGTTCATCATTTCCTTCGTTTCCAGTAGGGGGGATGCATGGGGCATCATATTCCCAATTACTATACTGCTGCAGCAGTCCAAGTCTGAACGGGGAAGACAACTGGATCGGAAATGATGAAAGCGGGTTAAGGGTCAAAATGTGTGTCCGGAATCGGTGATTTCCGGTACCTGATCTCTGGGGTTGTCGGAAGTATATGCCCCAAGAGCGTATATCCGCTGTTGTGGTCGTATATCCCCGGTGTGGCGGCGCTGATGTGGTATCGGCCGGGAGGGTGTCCGATTCTTTGTGTGCGGGGGCTTGGTTTACAAGTAGTCCGCGAATCGGTCGGGGTAAGCCACGGCTAGTTGGTTGA
>ERZ1029874.34-NODE-34-length-25680-cov-37.811239_pt1 | contig 25680 bp, 23 predicted proteins | sample MGYA00519235_ERZ1029874 | MGnify/ENA primary metagenome ERZ1029874 (study PRJEB33666, sample SAMEA4610926) | skin metagenome | biome: Human-associated habitat; feature: Malodor aspect; material: skin | place: Philippines | collected 2015-08 ...
AGGGCTACAAAGACCTCATCGACCGCATCGTGCCTGGCACCAATGGCAAGCAGCTTGGCGCGAACATCTTCGTCGATGGCAAGCAGACCGTGAAGCCGTACACTATCGTGGAGAAGGACGGCGTGAAGGTCGCGCTCGTCGGCACCACCTCCAACCTCACCCCGGAAAAGTCCAGCCCCGCCAACGTCGCCGGCATCGACTTCAAAGACTCCGCGGAGCAGGTCAACGTCGAGGCGAAGAAGATCAAGGACAACGGCGAGGCCGACATGGTGATCGCCCTCATCCACGATCCGGCGGACACCAGCTCGCCGAAGCTCGACCCGAAGTACGTCGACTTCGTCTTCGGCGGCGACGACCACATCAAGCGCCTCGACCTCAACGCGGCCGTGCCGTTCGCGCAGTCCTACGAGTACGGCAAGGTTGTCACCGACGTCACCTTCACCTACGACAAAGCCGAGAAGAAGGTTGTCAAGGTCGACGCAAAGCAGATCGACGCGACGCAGCTCGCCGACCTCGGCATCACCCCGGACCCGGAGGTCGAGAAGATCGTCGCCGAGGCCGAGAAGATCTCCCAGGAGCGCGGCCAGAAGGTCATCGCTACCATCGACGCTGACTTCAAGCGCGGCTCCAACCCGGGTGACAAGCCCGGCACCAACCGCGGCACCGAGTCCACCGCGAACAACATGCTCGCCCAGTCGGCCGTCGCGGCGCTCTCTGCGTTCCTGGACACGAAGATCGACTTCGGCGTGATGAACGCCGGCGGCGTCCGCGATGACCTCTCCAAGGGCGACGTGACCTACGAGCAGGCCGCGACCGTCCAGCCGTTCGGCAACAACATCGCGGTGGCCACCCTGTCCGGCGCCGCCATCAAGGAGGCGCTGGAGAACCAGTGGAGGACGGCTGAGGCCGAGGCGAAGTCCGGCCGCCCGCGCCTGGACATGGGCCTGTCGGACAACGTCTCCTACACCTACAACCCGAACGCCGAGCGCGGCAACCGCATCCTCGACATCAAGATCAACGGCGAGTCCGTCGACCCGAAGAAGGACTACACCGTCGCGGCATCGACGTTCCTCCTCGACGGCGGCGACGGCCTGATCAACAAGGACGAGGTCCGCGACCGCAACGACGTGGGCTACAATGACCTGCAGGCGTTCGTGGACTACCTCCAGACCGGCAATGCGAAGGTGCGCGAGGGCCAGAAGGACGTCGGCGTGGTTCTGCCGGAGGGCGGCCTCAAGGCCGGTGAGAAGAACACCATCGAGCTGACCTCCCTGAGCTACTCCTCTGACGGCGAGGCCAAGGCGAGCACCGTCGACGTGAAGCTCGGTGGCGCGACCGGTTCCGCAACGGTGAACAACGACGTCACCGACGCCGACAAGGGCCTGGGCGAGCAGGGCCGCGCGAAGGTCGAGATCGAGATTCCGGCGGACGCTTCTGGCGCGCAGACCCTCGAGATCACCACCAACGCTGGCACGAAGGTCACGCTCCCGGTCACGGTGGCCGCCGCCCCGGCCCCGACCCCGACCCCGGAACCGACCCCGACGCAGGATCCGAAGCCGACGCCGACGCCGGAACCGACGCCGACGCAGGATCCGAAGCCGACGGACACCACCACGACCACTTCCCCCGCCCCGACGACCGCGAAGGGCTCCAGCTCCAGCTCCGACGGCTCGAGCTCGAACGGCTCCAGCAACGCCCCGCTCGCAGTCATCATCGCGGGCGTGGTCGCGCTGCTCAGCGTGCTCGCCGTGTTCCTGGCCGGCCCGATCGATAGCATCCTCGGCCCGATCGCCAAGATCTCCTAGCGCGTAGCAAAAGCGAAAACCGTCGGAGTCCCTACTCGGGGGTTCCGGCGGTGTTGCTGTGTCCCAGTGTCCCTGTGGGGTGCCGAAATGCACGACACCGACCGGCCAGGCGGCGCGGTCGGTGCGGGAACGCTTGGGCTAGCGGGCGAACTTGTTCACCACGGTGAGCACCTGGGTGATCAGGCCGACGATGGCGGTGACCACGGCGATCCAGTCGTTGATCTCGTCGATGCTCATCTCGGAGATGTCGGAGAACGAGGAACCCCCGCTCTTTTCCTTCGTGGTCTCCTGGGCCTTGCTCTCGGGGGTGTCGTTCACGGTCACCGCGCCCGCGGCGGTAACGCCGGAGACGGTGACGGCTGCGGCGGTGGCGGCGGCTGCGAGACTGGTGCGGACCTTCATTGGTCAAACCTCGTTCAGTGGAGTCGAAAAAATACAACGGTGTGCTTCTGGGGATGCTAACGGCTGCGCACCCCCGGTGCAATGGATGGTGGCTACTTCACGGTTGCTTTTTGGATGCGGACCTCCTCGGCCGGTGCGCCGTCCTCGGAGCCGCCCTCGACGCCCTTCGCGGCGATCTTGTCCAGGGTGGACAGGCCGGCGTCGTCGATGTGGCCGAAGTAGGTGTACAGCGGGGGCAGCACCGAGTCACCGTAGTTGAGGAAGAACTGCGAGCCGTTCGTGTCCACGCCGGCATTCGCCATGGCGATCGTGCCTCGCTCGTAGCGCTCCGGCTGGGCGACCTGCTGCAGCATCATCGAGCGGGTCTGCTTCTTCTCCTGGTCGGTGGCGGTCTCAGGGATGTTCACGCCGGACATATCCACCTCGTCGAGGGCCTTGTCGGTGGGCAGTTCGTTGTCGAACTGGAAGCCCGGGCCGCCGGCGCCGGTGCCGGCGCGGTCGCCACACTGCAGCACCTTCAGGCCGTCGCCCGTGGTCAGGCGGTGGCACACCGTGTCGTTGTAGAAGCCCTCCTTGGCCAGGTGCTCGATGGCGTTGACGGTGCACGGGGAGGCGGAGCGGTCGAGCTCCATGCCGATCGGACCCTGGTTCGTGTCCAGCTCGACGGTGACGGTGCCTTCGGTGGAGATGCCGTCGGTTTGCGGCGCGCTCACGCCGTCGCCGCCGTCGTTGGCCTTGTTGTACGTGCAGTTGACGGTCGGCGGCAGGGCGACGTCACGCGTGGTGGCGATCGGCTCGTACTTCGAGGCGTCGAACGGCTCCTGCTCGGTGGTGGAGGTGTCCGCGCTCTCCGTCGCGGTGGTCTCGCTCGCGGCAGTGTTGTCGCCGTCGTCCTTCGTGGCGGCGAAGAAGATGCCGCCGCCGACGAGGGCGATGACCGCCGCGGAGATCGCGGCAACCGTCCACGGGCGGTTCTTTTCTTTCCTGTCGCGCGCGTTGAGCTCGCGCTCGAGATCAGACAGGGCGTCTTTGCCGCGCTGTTCGTTCGTTGCCACTGGGCGTGCACCTCACTGGTTCGGTTGGTTGAAAGCGGAGCTCGTCGATACGCAACTGCCCCGCGCGAACGGTGTGAAAGCCTAGCAGCCGGCATACAGTGGCCAGCATGAGAATCACCGGTTTCGTCGCGGGTCCGTTCCAAACCAATTGTTACATCGTGGAGGAGCGGGGGCGCGCCCTCGTCGTCGACCCGGGGCTCGGCGCGTACGAGGCCGTCACCGAGCACCTCGCGCGCGAGGGCGCCAGCCTCGAGGCGGTGGTGCTCACGCACGGCCACATCGACCACACGCGCGACGCGGCGAAGTTCGGCGTGGACACGTTCATCCACCCCGCGGACGACTTCATGCTCGAGCGCGGCGAGGGGGTGAGCGAGGAGGCGCGGGTGCTTTACGACGCCTCCGGCATGCAACCCGTCGAACACCTCCACGACCTGGCCGGCGGCGCGCCGCTTGACGTCGCCGGCGTGACCTTCGACGTGGTGCACGCACCGGGCCACTCGCCGGGCTGCGTCATGCTCGTCGCCGACGGTGTGGTGTTCTCCGGCGACGTGCTCTTCCGCGGCTCGATCGGGCGCACCGACCTGCCGGACTCGGACCCGGCGCAGATGCTGGAAAGCCTGCGCGGGCCGGTGTGGAACCTCGACGACGCGCTCGACGTCCTGCCCGGCCACGGCCCGGCGACGACGGTTGCCCACGAGCGCGCCACCAACCCGTTCCTGCGCCGGAGCCGCTGAACTAGACTGACTGACCGTGAGCGAGAACCAGAACGACCAGTTCCAGAAGCTGTCCGCGCCGAAGGGTGTGCCGGACTACGTCCCCCCGGCCTCCGCGGCGTTCATCCACGTGCGCGACGAGTTCGCCCGCCAGGCGCGCCTTGCCGGGTACCAGCACATCGAGCTGCCGGTGTTCGAGGACACGACGCTGTTCGCGCGCGGCGTCGGCGAGTCCACGGACGTGGTGAGCAAGGAGATGTACACGTTCGAGGACCGCGGCGGGCGCTCTGTCACGCTGCGCCCGGAGGGCACGGCCGGGGTGATGCGCGCGTTCATCGAGCACAACATGGACCGCGGCTACCTGCCGGTGAAGCTGAACTATTACGGCCCGTTCTTCCGCTACGAGCGCCCCCAGGCGGGCCGCTACCGCCAGCTGCAGCAGGTGGGCGTCGAGGCGATCGGCGTCGACGACCCGCTCATGGACGCCGAGGTCATCGCGCTGGCGGACCGCTGCTACCGGTCGGTGGGGCTGACCGGCTTCCGCCTCGAGCTGACCAGCCTGGGCGATCGGAACTGCCGCCCGGCCTACCGCGAGAAACTGCAGCAGTTCCTCTTCGACCTGCCGCTCGACGAGGAGACCCGCCACCGCGCGGAGATCAACCCGCTGCGCGTGCTCGATGACAAGCGTGAGTCCGTCCGCGAGATGACCGCGGACGCGCCGCTCATGCTCGACCACCTCTGCGACGAGTGCCGCACCCACTTCGAGACCGTCACCGGCGCCCTCGACGCATTCGGCGTGCCGTACGTGATCAACCCCCGCATGGTCCGCGGCCTGGACTACTACACAAAGACGACGTTCGAGTTCGTCCACGACGGGCTCGGCGCGCAGTCCGGCATCGGCGGCGGCGGGCGCTACGACGGTCTCATGTCCCAGATCGGCGGGCCGGACCTGTCCGGCATCGGCTTCGGCCTCGGCGTCGACCGCACCGTGCTCGCCCTCGAGGCGGAGGACATCGAGCTCGAGGAGGCGGCGCACCGCGTCGACGTCTTCGGCATCGCCATCGGCGACGAGGCGCGGGTGAAGATGAGCTCGCTTATCGACGAGCTCCGCGCCGCCGGCGTCTCCGCCGACATGGCCTACGGCAGCCGCGGGTTGAAGGGCTCGATGAAAGGCGCGGACCGGGCCGGCGCGCGCTACGCCCTCGTCCTCGGCGAGCGGGAACTCGAGGCCGGCGAGGTGGCGGTGAAGAACCTCGCCGAGCACACCCAGGAGTCCGTCGCGCTCACCGCGGAGGCGGTGGCGCGGGCGATCCGCTAGCGCCCTAGCACTCCGTGATGTTCACGGGCAGGCCGAGCTGCACCGCGAGGCCGCCCATGGACGTCTCTTTGTACTGCGTCATCATGTCGCGGCCCGTCGCCGCCATCGTTTCCACGACGTCGTCGAGGGTGACGATGTTCGTGCCGTCGCCGAGCTTGGCCAGGCGCGCGGCGTTGATGGCTTTTACGCCGCCAATGGCGTTGCGCTCAATGCATGGCACCTGCACGAGGCCGCCGACCGGGTCGCACGTGAGGCCCAGGTTGTGCTCGAGGGCGATCTCCGCGGCGTTTTCCACCTGCTGCGGTGTGCCGCCGAGGATGGCGCACATGCCCGCGGCCGCCATCGAGGAGGCCGAGCCGACCTCACCCTGGCAGCCGACCTCGGCGCCGGAGATCGACGCGTTCGTTTTGATGATCGACCCGATCGCCCCCGCGGTGAGCAGAAACTCGCGGGCGCGCTCCACCGTGAAGTCGTCCGTGAAGTCGCGGCAGTAGTGCATCACCGACGGCATGATGCCAGCCGCGCCGTTCGTCGGGGCGGTGACCACCTGGCCGTGCGCCGCGTTCTCCTCGTTCACGGCGAGCGCGTAGAGGTTGACCCACTCCATCGCGTCGAGGCCGCGCGCGGTGGACGCCTCGGACTCGGCGGTGAGCAGCCGGTGGACGCGGTTGGCGCGGCGCTTGACGTTGAGGCCGCCGGGCAGCGTCCCCTCGGTCTTCAGCCCGTGCGCGACGCACTCCTGCATGACGTCCCACACCGCGTCGAGGTGCGCGTTGAGCTTCTCGGCCCCGTGGATGGACTCCTCGTTTGCGCGCATGACCTCGGCGACCGTGAGCCCCGTCTCCGCGCAGCGCGCCATGAGCTCCTTGCCGGTGGCGAAGGGATACGGCACCGCCGCGATCTCGCGCGCGGTGGCCACGCCGGACTCGTTGCGGTGGGCCTCCATCTCCCAGCGGTCGAGGACGAACCCGCCGCCGACCGAGTAGTAGTCCTCCCGCTCCGCGAGCACGTTGCCGTCGGCGTCCCAGGCGTCAAAGATGAGGCAGTTCGGGTGCGCCGCCACCGGCGCCGGGTCGAAGCGCAGCTCGTATTCGACCGTGCCGGCGGGGCCCTCGATCACGCCGGTCGCGGGGATCGGCTCGCCGGGGATGGGGGCGATATCGGCCGTCGTCGTGGTGGGGGTGTAGCCGACGAGGCCGAGCAGCGCCGCGCGGTCGGTGCCGTGCCCGACGCCCGTCGCCGCGAGCGAGCCGCGCAGCTCCACCGCGACCTTCGCGGGGGTCGCGTCCAGCCCCGCGACGAACGCCTGTGCGGCGCGCATCGGGCCGACGGTGTGGGAGGAAGACGGGCCAATCCCGATGCTGAACAGGTCGACGACGCTCGCGAAATTTGCAGACATGCCGGGGATGTTACAGCAGGTTCGGGGCCGGAGGACGTCGCTACGCAAGGCCCGCTCAGGCGGCCTGCGAGAGTGCCGGGATGTCCGTCGCGCCGAGCACCGAAATGGGCTTCTCCGTGGGCTTGCCGTGCTCGGTGACGATGGCGAGGCGCGGCACCGCGCCCGAGGGCAGCGGGGTGCTCAGCGCCTCCATCGCCATGGCCGCGGTGACGGTGCGGGGCAGGAACACCGGCTCGTCGAGCTTGCCGCTGTGCTCGAGCACTTCGGCGACGGAGGCGGCGGGCAGCGTGCGGTCCGCGTCGAGCTCGGCGGCGACCCAGCGGGCGATGGCATTGGTGGTCAGCAGCCCGACGCACTCGCCGGCTTCGTACACCGGGAACTGCGCGAGGCCCTCGTCCGCGATGGCGCGCAGGGGCTCCTCGATGTCGTCGTCGGGGGAGAAGGAGACGACGCGCTGTTGCTTGACGACGTCTAAAGCGAGCGCCGGGGAAAGCAGCGCGTCGCGCAGCCGCTCGATGTCCGCGACCGTTTCGGGCAGCGGCTCGGCGATGGGGCGCAGATTGTCGTACTCGCCGTGGCTGATGGCGTTGCGCAGCTCGGCGTACTCCTGCAGCGTCTCCGCCTGGTCGTGGGTGAGTACGCCCCGCTTCGCCGCGAGGCGGGCCATCCAGGCGAAGGAATCGGACTTCTTCGCGCCGAGTGCGTCGCGGAGGAAGCCCTCGATGGCGTTGAACGCCGCGAGAAACGGCACGGCCCGGTTGGGGGCTGTGCGGTCGGGCTCGGCGCTGCTCATGACCTAGCTCTTGTAGCCGCCGCGGTTGAGCGTGTCGCAGGATTCCATCTTGCCGGTCTCGTAGCCGCTCTTGAACGACTGCATGCGCTGCTCGGAGGAGCCGTGGGTCCACGCGTCAGGGTCGACCTCGCCGCCGGACTTGCGCTGGATGTTGTCGTCGCCGATGGACTGCGCGGTTTGCAGCGCCTCGCGCAGCTGGTCGTCGGTGATGGGGTCGAGCGCCGCGTTCGGGCCCTGGGAGGCGTGGTGCGCCCAGATGCCGGCGTAGCAGTCGGCCTGCAGCTCGAGGGCGACCGCGGCCGAATCCTGGCCCGGGTGCTTGTAGTCGCTCAGGCCCAGGGTGCCCTCGAGGTTCTGGATGTGGTGGCCGTACTCGTGCGCCGTCGCGTACTCCTGCGCGAGCGGGCCGTTCGAGCCGCCGAGCTGGCCGAGGCTGTCGAAGAAGCTCACGTCGAGGTACGCGGTGCGGTCCTGCGGGCAGTAGAACGGGCCGGTGTCCGAGCTCGCGTAGCCGCAGCCGGTGTTCACGTCACGCTTGAACAGTTCCATCTTCGGCTTGGAAAAGTTCACGCCGGCCTGCTCGGGCAGCTGCTGCGCCCAGATGGAGTTGAGCGAGCCCCACGTCGCCGCCGCGCGGCAGTCGTCGTACTCGTTCGACGAACCGGCCTGCTGGCAGTGCTCGAGGGAGTAGCCGCCCTGGCCCTGGCTGTCCGAGCCGCCACCGCCGAAGATGCTGCTGCCGCCGCCGAGGAAAAACCACAGCAGGAGGATGATCAGGATGGTGCCGCCACCACCGCCGCCGAGGAGCAGGGGCAGGGCGAGCAGCGGGCTCGCACCGCGGCCGCTGCCGGAACTGGTGGAGACATTGCCGCCTTGGCCCTGCGCGTAATCGCCTCTGAAAGTCATGCAGGGAATTCTGCCAAATATCCGCCCGCGCCGCGGGATAGGGCGGGAATTGGCAGGGTGGAAACGCGGTTCAGGTGCGGCGGGTAAACTCTGCCAGGTTAGTTTCGCCATCACGTGGAAGGACGTGGAAACCGTGCTGCGCACTCACCTTGCGGGGAACCTAGGGAAAGAACTCGACGGCCAGACCGTCACGCTCACCGGCTGGGTCGCCCGGCGCCGCGATCACGGCGGCGTCATCTTCATCGACCTGCGCGACCGCTCCGGCCTGGCCCAGGTGGTCTTCCGTGAGTCCGAGGTCGCGGAGGCGGCGCACGATCTGCGCAGCGAGTACGTCATCCAGGTCACGGGTGTGGTGGAGCCGCGCCCGGAGGGTTCCGCGAACCCGAACCTCGCCTCGGGCGAGATTGAGGTGAACGTCACCGGCCTCAAGGTGCTGAACAAGGCGGCGGCGCTGCCGTTCCAGATCGAGGACGCGTCGTCCGCCGAGGTGGGCGAGGAGACCCGCCTGCGCTACCGCTACCTCGACCTGCGCCGCGAGCGCCAGGCGAACGCGATGCGTCTGCGCGCGAAGGCGAACCAGGCGGCGCGACGCGTGCTTGACAGCCACGACTTCACCGAGATCGAGACCCCGACGCTGACCCGCTCCACCCCGGAGGGTGCGCGCGACTTCCTCGTGCCGGCCCGCCTCAAGCCCGGCTCGTGGTACGCGCTGCCGCAGTCGCCCCAGCTGTTCAAGCAGCTGCTCATGGTCGCGGGCATAGAGCGTTACTACCAGATCGCGCGCTGCTACCGCGACGAGGACTTCCGCGCGGACCGCCAGCCGGAGTTCACGCAGCTCGACGTCGAGGCGAGCTTCGTCGACCAGGACGACATCATTGCGCTGGCCGAGGAGATCCTCGTCGAGCTGTGGAAGCTCATCGGCTACGACATCCAGACGCCGATCCCTCGCATGACCTACAAGGAGGCGATGGAGAAGTACGGCTCCGACAAGCCGGACCTGCGCTTCGACATCCCGCTCGTGGAGTGCACCGAGTTCTTCAAGGACACCACGTTCCGCGTGTTCAAGGCCGAGTACGTCGGCGCCGTGGTCATGGAGGGCGGCGCCTCGCAGCCGCGCCGCCAGCTCGACGCCTGGCAGGAGTGGGCGAAGCAGCGCGGCGCGAAGGGCCTCGCCTACATCCTCGTGCAAGAAGACGGCGAGCTGACCGGCCCGGTGGCGAAGAACATCACGGACGAGGAGAAGGCCGGCATCGCCGCGCACGTTGGCGCGAAGCCGGGCGACTGCATCTTCTTCGCGGCGGGCGAGACGAAGGCCTCGCGCGCACTGCTCGGCGCGGCGCGCGGCGAGATCGCCCGCAAGCTCGACCTGATCAAGGACGGCGACTGGGCGTTCACTTGGGTCGTCGACGCGCCGCTGTTCGAGCCGGCCGCCGACGCCACCGCATCCGGCGACGTCGCGCTCGGCCACTCGAAGTGGACCGCCGTGCACCACGCGTTTACCTCCCCGAAGCCGGAGTTCCTGGACAACTTCGAGGAGAACCCGGGCGAGGCGCTCGCGTACGCCTACGACATCGTCTGCAACGGCAACGAGATCGGCGGCGGCTCCATCCGTATCCACGAGCACGACGTGCAGAAGCGTGTGTTCGAGGTCATGGGCATCACCGACGAGGAGGCGGACGAGAAGTTCGGCTTCCTACTCGACGCGTTCCAGTACGGCGCCCCGCCGCACGGCGGCATCGCGTTCGGCTGGGACCGCATCGTCTCCCTGCTCGGCGGCTTCGACTCCATCCGCGACGTCATCGCCTTCCCGAAGTCCGGCGGCGGCGTCGACCCGCTCACCGATGCTCCCGCCCCGATCCCGGCGGAGCAGCGCAAGGAGACCGGCGTGGACTTCAAGCCGAAGCAGGCCGCCGGCGACGAGGCCGAGGCGGCCAGCGTCGCGAAGTAGCGTGGGCGGTGCCATGGGCGAGCAGAGCGAGATCATCAGCGCAACCGCCGAGATTCTGACGAAGCGGTATGGCGGCGAGCAGCAGCTTGTCGACGTCGCACGCCTCGACGGCTCCGGCCTCGCCGACGTCTTCCGCGCGCGGGTAGTGACCAACCCGTTTTTCCAGCACCGCTCGGTGGTAGTCAAGCACGCCCCGGCGACGGGCGAGGAGCTCGGCGACGCCGCGTTCCTGCGCGAGGTGGTGGCCTACCAGTTCGCCACTTCGCTGCCCGAACACTCCCGGCCCGGCCCGGTGCTGCTGGGCTACGACACGGCGCAGCGCATCCTCATCGTGTCCGACCTCGGCGAGGGGGAGACCCTCGCGGAGGCGCTCGAGGTCGCCGACGAGGCGACGCACGTCGAGCTGCTGCGCACGCTCGGCTGCGCGCTGGGCAAGATGCACGCCGGCACGGCGAACGAAGAGGACGCCTATAACGTGCTCTTCCAGCGCATGACGCGCTCGCGCCCGAACGCGGTCGTCGTCCAGAGGCTGCGCGACCGGATGCTCGCGCACCGCATCCGCCTCGGCGTGGATTTCTTGCGCCGCGCCGGCATCGAGATCCCTACCGAGGTCGCCCTCATCGCGGCGAACGTGCAGTCGCGCCTGCTGCGCGGCGGCATGCGCGCGTTCACCCCGTTCGACCTCGCGCCGGACAACATCATCTGCGGAGATGGCACGTTCCACTTCCTCGACTACGAGTGGGCGGGCTTCCGCGACGTCTCTTTCGACGTTGCGTTCGTCGTCGCCCGCTTCCCGGTCTTCCTCGCGGCGCAGCCGTTCAACCCCGAGGCGACGCAGGCGTTTATCGACGCCTGGGTGGCCGAGGTGGGTGGCATCTGGTCGAGCGTGCGCCACCCCGACACGCTGCAGGCCCGCATCACGGCGGCGCTTATCGGCTGGGCGATGAGCAGCGTGGCCATGCTCGAACCGTTCACCGCCGCGGACGTGCTGGCCAGCGACGCGCGGCTGGCGAAGGAGTTCGAGGACGCGCGGCTGACCGCCGACGACTTCAGTACCGAGGCCGAGCGCGCGGAGGCGACCGACGGCGCGACCGAGTTCAACGGCGACGTGCTGCGCCCTCACGTCGAGGGCCCGTTCACCGAGGATGAGCTGCTCGTGCGGCGCGACCTGCGCGAGACGTTCGAATCCCTCGCCGCTTTCGCCGGCACCGGCGCGGACCCCGCGTACCGCCAGATCGCCGCGTTCGCCTCCGGGCTCGCGGAGCGGCTGCGGTAGGGGCGCACGGATGGAGCAGGAGGGACTCTTCGGCCCGGTCGGTTCCGGCGAGACAGCCGGGTCGGGCAACCGCGGCACGTCGTTCTTCGAGGTCGGCGCGAGCGCCCCGCTCGCCGCGCGGATGCGCCCGCGCTCGCTCGACGAGGTCGCGGGCCAGGAGCACCTCCTCGGGGAGGGCAAGCCGCTGCGCCGCCTCATCGAGGGCTCCGGCGCCGCGTCCGTCGTCCTCTACGGCCCGCCCGGCACCGGCAAGACGACGATCGCGTCGCTCATCGCGAAGGCGATGGGGCAGAACTTCGTGGCCCTGTCCGCGCTGTCCTCCGGCGTGAAGGAGGTGCGCGCCGTCATCGACGAGGCGCGGCGCGACCTCGTCCGCGGCGAGAAAACTGTTCTCTTCATCGACGAGGTGCACCGCTTTTCCAAGACGCAGCAGGACGCCCTCCTCGCCGCGGTGGAGAACCGCACGGTGCTCCTCGTCGCTGCGACAACCGAAAACCCGAGCTTCAGCGTCGTCGCCCCGCTGCTCTCGCGCTCGCTGCTGCTCAAGCTCGAGTCGCTCGACGAGGCGGGCTTGCGCGCGGTCATCGACCGCGCCATGGCGGACGAGCGTGGCTTCAACGGGGCACTCCAGCTTGACGACGACGCCCGCGACCAACTCGTCCTCCTCGCCGGGGGCGACGCGCGTCGCGCCCTGACCTACCTCGAGACCGCCGCTGAGGCGGTCGAGCCCGGCGGGACGATCACGCTCTCCACCGTCCGCGACAACGTCAACCGCGCGGTGGTGCGCTACGACCGCGACGGCGACCAGCACTACGACGTGGTCAGCGCCTTCATCAAGTCGATTCGCGGCTCCGACGTCGACGCGGCGCTGCACTACCTCGCGCGCATGATCGGGGCGGGGGAGGACCCGCGCTTCATCGCCCGCCGGCTGGTCATCCACGCCTCCGAAGACATCGGCATGGCTGACCCGACCGCGCTGCAGACCGCGACGGCGGCAGCGAACGCGGTGCAGTTCATCGGCATGCCGGAGGCGCGCCTCGCGCTCGCGCAGGCGACGATCCACCTCGCCACGGCGCCGAAGTCGCCGGGCGTGGTCAAGGCGATCGACCGGGCCCAGGCGGACGTGCGCGCCGGCCGCGTCCCGCCCGTGCCGGCGCACCTGCGCGACGGGCACTACGAGGGAGCGAAGAAGATCGGCAGCGCCGTGGGCTACGTGTACCCGCATGACGACCCGAAGGGCGTCGTCACGCAGCAGTACATGCCCGACGGTCTCGAGGACGCGGTGTACTACGAGCCGACGGACCACGGGGCCGAGAAGCGGATCAAGGATTACCTCGGCAGGCTGCGCGCATTGGTGCGGGGGCGCGCGGGGTAGAGTAAGCGCCGATAATCACCGGCGCATATGAAAGGACACCCACCCGCGTGCAGACCCATGAGATCCGAGAGCGCTTCACCAACCACTTCGTCGAAGCCGGACACACCCCGGTGCCGAGCGCCTCGCTGATTCTGGACGACCCGACGCTCCTGTTCGTCAACGCGGGCATGGTGCCGTTCAAGCCGTACTTCCTCGGCGACCAGACGCCGGACTTCGCTAACGGCACCGCGACCTCGATTCAGAAGTGCGTGCGCACCCTCGACATCGAAGAGGTGGGCATCACCACCCGCCACAACACGTTCTTCCAGATGGCGGGCAACTTCTCCTTCGGCCAGTACTTCAAGGAGGGCGCGATCACGCACGCGTGGACGCTGCTCACCTCCTCCGTCGCGGACGGCGGCTACGGCCTCGACCCGGAGCGGCTGTGGGTGACGGTCTACCTCGACGACGACGAGGCGGCGTCCATCTGGCGCGACAAGATCGGCGTGCCCGAGGAGCGCATTCAGCGCATGGGCATGGAGGACAACTTCTGGTCCATGGGCATCCCCGGCCCGTGTGGCCCGTGCTCGGAGATCTACTACGACCGCGGCCCGGAGTACGGCAACGAGGGCGGGCCGATCGCCGACGACAACCGCTACATGGAGATCTGGAACCTCGTGTTCATGGAGTCCATCCGCGGCGAGGGCGACAAGAAGGGCAACTTCGACATCGTCGGCGAGCTGCCGCAGAAGAACATCGACACCGGCATGGGCATCGAGCGCGTCGCCTGCATCCTGCAGGGCGTGGACAACGTCTACGAGACGGACCTGCTGCGCCCGGTCATCGACGCGGCCGTGGAGCTCACCGGCGCGAAGTACGACGCCGGCAACAAGGACGACGACGTGCGCTTCCGCGTCATCGCCGACCACGCCCGCACCGGCATGATGGTCATCCTCGACGGCGTCACCCCGTCCAACGAGGGCCGCGGTTACATCCTGCGCCGCCTGCTGCGCCGCATCATCCGCTCCGCGCGCCTGCTCGGCGCGACCGGGCCGGTGATGGAGACGTTCATGAACACGATCATGGACACGATGACCCCGTCCTTCCCGGAGATCGCGAACAACCGCGAGCGCATCCTGCGCGTCGCGGTCGCGGAGGAGAAGGCGTTCTCGAAGACCCTCGAATCGGGCACAACGCGTTTCGACGAAGCCGCGTCCGCACTAAAAACCGCAGGCGCCGCCGTCCTGCCGGGCGAGCAGGCCTTTGAGCTGCACGACACGTACGGGTTCCCCATCGACCTCACCGTCGAGATGGCGCACGAGGCCGGCCTCGACGTGGACATGGACGCGTTCAACGCCGCCATGGCGGAGCAGCGCGCCCGCGCGAAGGCCGACAACAAGGCCAAGAAGCACCGCAACCTCGACGAGTCCCTCTACCGCGAATGGGTGGACAACAACCCGACCGAGTTCGTCGGCTACGACCAGCTCACCCACGACGGCACCGTCATCGGCCTCGTGCGCGGCGGCGAGAAGGTCGGCGAGGTGGCCCAGGGCGACGAGGTCGAGGTCATCCTCGACGTCACCCCGATGTACGCCGAGTCCGGCGGCCAGATGGCCGACCGCGGCCGACTGGTCATGGGCGACACGATCCTCGACGTCCACGACGTCCAGCGCGTGGGCAAGAAGGTGTGGCTGCACAAGGCGACGGTGCAAAACGGCGGGCTGGACCTGGGCTCCACCGTCACCGCGGAGGTCGACGGCGGCTGGCGCCACGGCGCGCGCCAAGCGCACTCGGCGACCCACCTCATCCACGCGGCGCTGCGCCAGGTGCTCGGGCCCACCGCCGTGCAGGCGGGCTCGCTGAACAAGCCGGGCTACCTGCGCTTCGACTTCAACTACACCGAGCCGCTCACGGAGGCGCAGCTCGACGAGATCGCCACCATCACCAACCAGGCCGTCGACGCGGACTTCGCGGTGAACACGATCGAGACCTCCCTCGAGGAGGCGAAGGCGATGGGCGCGATGGCGCTGTTCGGCGAGAACTACGGCGACGTGGTGCGCGTCGTGGAGATCGGCGGTCCGTTCTCCATCGAGCTCTGCGGTGGCACCCACGTCGGCCACTCCTCGCAGATCGGCCCCGTGGCCGTGCTCGGCGAGTCCTCCGTCGGCTCCGGCGCGCGCCGCATCGAGGCGTACTCCGGCATGGACTCGTTTAAGTACCTGTCGAAGGAGGCCGCCCTCGCCTCCGGGCTCGCCGCCGAGCTGAAGGCCCCGACCGAGGAGCTGCCGGATCGCATCGCGCAGCTTTCTGAGCGCCTCCGCGCGGCCGAGAAGGAGATCGAAAATCTGCACCGCCAGCAGCTGCTCGCTTCGACCGCGGATCTCGCGGCGAAGGCTGAGACGGTCGGGGGGCGAAAGCTCGTCGCTACGCAACTGCCCGACGGCATCACCACCGGCGACCTGCGCACGATCGCGGGCGACCTGCGCGGCAAGCTGCAGGGCGAGGACGCGGTGGTCGTGCTCATGTCCAACGCGGGCGGCAAGGTCTCGCTCGCGGCGGCGGCGACGGCGCCCGCGGTCGAGGCCGGCGTGAAGGCGGGCGACCTGGTCAAGCTCGTCGGCGGCTACATCGACGGCAAGGGCGGCGGCAAGCCGGACCTCGCGCAGGGCAGCGGCGCGAACCCGGCGGGGATCGGCGCGGCGCTGCAGGCGGTGCGCGACGAGGTCGCCTCCCGCTAGCCGCGGCGGAAGACACGCCGACCCGGCGGCACGCCTGGTGCACAGGAAACCGATAGGTTAAACCAAGGCCGGCCGCAACGGGGAAGGAGAGCGAATGAACATGCAGCCCGACACGCCGGGCGTCGACGACCCGGGCCCGGGCCGACGCATCGGCATCGACGTCGGCACCGTGCGCATCGGCGTCGCCTCCTCCGACCGCGGCGCGGTGTTGGCCACCCCCGTGGAGACCGTCGCCCGGGTCACCGGGTTCAAGGACCGCGATGGCGAGGACATCGAGCGGCTGCTCGAGATCATCCGCGAGTACGAGGCGGTCGAGGTCGTGGTCGGGCTGCCGCGCAACCTCGATGGCAACGGGTCCACCAGCGTCAAGCACGCCAAGGAGATCGCGTTTCGCATCCGCCGGCGCAGCGACGTGCCGGTGCGCATGGCGGACGAGCGCCTCACCACCGTCGCCGCGACCCAGTCGCTGCGCGCCTCGGGCGTGACCGAGAAAGCGGGTCGCGCCGTGATCGACCAGGCTGCGGCGGTGGAGATTCTGCAATCCTGGCTGGACGGCCGCAACAACTACCTCAAGGAGAAATAACCGTGTCCACACGACAAGCCGCGATGCGGCGCACGCGAGGCACCGCGGTGCTGGTCGTCTCGATCCTGCTCATTGTCGGCCTGATCGCCTGGATCGCCATCGCCCGCGGCGGCGTGTCCGGCAAGGACTTCGAAGGCACCGGCAACGGCGAGGAACAGGTTGTGGAGATCCCCGAGGGCTCGAACCTCTCCGCGCTCGGCCCGGAGCTGGAAAAGCGCGGCATCGTCGCCTCCGACGGCGCGTTCCAGACCGCGGCGGCGAACAACCCCAACGCCGACAGCATCCAGCCGGGCTTCTACCGCCTCGAGGGCGAGATGAGCGCCGAGTCCGCGGTCGACGCACTGCTCGACCCGCAGCACCGCATCACGCCGCTGCAGGTCTACGGCGGCGCGACGCTCATGGACATCAACATCCTCGGCGGGCAGACCCGGTACGGCATCCTCTCCATGGTCCAGCAGGTCAGCTGCGGCGACACGCCGAAGCCGGGCTGCGTCACCGTCGACCAGCTCAACGACGTCGCCGCGAACGCGGACCCGGCGGAGCTCGGCGTGCCGGAGTGGGCGCGCGAGACGGTTGCCGGCCGCGCCGGCGACGGCAAGCGCCTCGAGGGGCTCATCGCCCCGGGCGAGTACATCATCGACCCGCACGCGGACGCGAAGGCCATCCTCACCGACCTCATCACCCGCTCGGCGAAGCAGTACGAGGACACCGACATCGTCGGCCGCGCAAAGGCCGTCGGGCTGACGCCGTACGAGCTGCTCACCGCGGCGTCGCTCGTGGAGCGCGAGGCGCCGGCGGGCGAGTTCGACAAGGTCGCCCGCGTCATTCTCAACCGCCTCAAGGCGCCGATGCGCCTCGAGTTCGACTCCACCGTCAACTACGGCCTGCCGTCTGTCGAGGTGGCCACCACCGACGCGGACCGCGCACGCGTGACGCCGTGGAACACCTACGCCATGGACGGCCTGCCGCAGACCCCGATCGCGTCGCCGTCGATGGAGGCGATCGAGGCGATGGAGCACCCGGCTGACGGCAACTGGCTGTTCTTCGTCACCGTGGACAAGGACGGCACGACCGTGTTCAACGACACGTTCGAGGGCCACCTCAACGACACGCAGCGCGCAGTGGACAACGGCGTGCTCGATTCGAAGCGCTAGCCGTGGAGGTCATCCACCGCGCGGCGGTTCTCGGTTCGCCGATCGCGCACTCGCTCTCGCCCGTCCTGCACACCGCCGGCTACGAGGCGGCGGGGCTGACGGGCTGGGAGTACTCCCGCATCGAGTGCGTCGCCGAAGACCTGCCGCGAGTCGTTGGCGAGGCGGACCCGTCGTTTTGCGGGTTCTCCGTGACCATGCCGTGCAAGTTCGCGGCGCTCGAGTTCGCGGACGAGGCGACGCAGCGCGCCGTCGAGATCGGTTCGGCGAATACGCTCACGCGTATCGACGGCCGGTGGCGCGCCGACAACACCGACTGCGAGGGCGCCCTGGCCGCCCTGCGCGAGCTGTTGGGCGACGCCACGCCGCAGCGCGCCGTGCTCGTCGGCGCCGGCGGGACGGCGAGGGCCGTGATGTGGGCCCTGCGCGAGCTCGGCGCGCGGGAGGTGACCGTCGTGAATCGCTCCGACCGCTCCGCCGAGTACGCCGAGCTCGGGCGGGGAATGGACGTGCGCTTCATCCCGCTCGACGCCCACGCCCAGCGCGCGGCGATGGACGCGGACGTGGTGGTCTCCACAGTCCCGGCGCACGTGCTGGGGGAGCACGCCAAGGCGCTCGGCCACGCCCCGCTCTTCGACGTCATCTACGCTCCGTGGCCGACCGCGCTTGCGGTGCGCGCCGCGTCAAACGGGTACCCGACGGTCGGCGGCCTGTCGATGCTCGCTGGCCAGTCCTACGCGCAGTTCGAGCAGTTTACCGGCGTGGCCGCGCCGCGCGAGGCGATGCGGGCGGCGCTGTTGGCGCACTGTGAGGCATCGCAACGCGAGGAGCGCTAGACTCCCCCGCATGGGGAGCGGGGGGATTGCGCTCGCCGCGGTGTGGACCGCGGTGCTGTGCGCGTCGGATTTGAAACGCAGGCGGCTGCCGGACGGGTGCACCGTCCCGCCGGCGCTCGCCGGGATTGTCGGTTGCGTGGCGGCGCCGCACTGCGCGTGGGGGCTGGTGTGGCCCGCGCTGTACCTGCTGCTCGGGCGGGGGTTCGGGGGCGGCGACGTGAAGCTCGCGGTGTCGCTCGGGGTGGCGTGCGCGGCGCTGGCCGGGCCGACCGGCGTGCTCGCGGCCATGGGGTTGTCCGGCCTGCTCACCGTGGCGTCGGCGGCGCTGCGGCGCGAGCGGGTGGTGGCGCACGGGCCCGCGATGCTCGCCGCGGCGTGGGCGGTGGGGCTGGCCGGGGTAGCGGCGCGAGGGGTTTAAAGGCCGAACTGAGTGCGGGCTGTGTAAGAATATCGCCATGTTTCGATGGACCACCGCTGGGGAATCCCACGGCCAAAGCCTGATCGCGCTTGTGGAAAACGTGCCCTCGGGCGTACCGGTGCGCAGGGATGAGATTGCTCACCAGCTCGCGCGCCGCCGCCTCGGCTACGGCCGCGGCGCCCGGATGAAGTTCGAGGCGGACGAGCTCACGCTGCTCGCCGGCGTGCTGCACGGGCGGTCGATCGGCAGCCCCATCGCCATCGAGATCGGCAACACCGAGTGGCCGAAGTGGACCACGATCATGTCGCCCGAGCCGGTGGACATGGACGACCCGGAGGTGGCGAAGGCGATGTCGTCCGGCCGCGGCGCCGCGCTCACCCGCCCGCGCCCGGGCCACGCCGATTTCGCGGGCATGGTGAAGTACGGCTTCGACTCCGCGCGCCCGGTGCTCGAGCGCTCGTCCGCGCGCGAGACTGCCGCGCGTGTCGCCTGCGGCGCGGTGGCGCGCAGCTACCTGCGCGAGGCGCTCGGGGTGGAGGTGTTCTCCCACGTGGTCACCATCGGCGAGTCGGCGGAGGCCGCCGGCGAGCGCCCCACGTTTGCGGACATCGAGGCGATCGACGCGTCGCCGGTGCGCGCCTACGACAAGGCCGCCGAGGCGGACATGGTCGCGCGCATCGAAACCGCAAAGAAGGACGGCGACACCCTCGGCGGCGTCGTCGAGGTCATTGTCGACGGCCTGCCGGTCGGCCTCGGCTCCCACGTCTCCGGCGAGCGCCGCCTCGACGCGCGGCTCGCCGGCGCGCTGATGAGCATCCAGTCGGTGAAGGGCGTCGAGGTCGGCGACGGGTTCGCCGAGGCGCGCCGCCGCGGCTCGCAGGCGCACGACGAGATCGTGCGCGGCGCGGACGGCATCGAGCGGCTGAGCAACTGCGCCGGCGGCCTCGAGGGCGGCATGACCAACGGCGAGCAGCTGCGCGTGCGCGCGGCGATGAAGCCGATCTCGACGGTCCCGCGCGCGCTGCAGACGGTGGACATGCGCACCGGCGAGGCGGCGACCGGCATCCACCAGCGTTCCGACGTCTGCGCGGTGCCCGCCGGCGGCGTCGTCGCCGAGGCGATGGTGGCGCTCGTGCTCGCCGAGGCCGTCTCGGAAAAGTTCGGGGGCGACACCATCGAAGAGGTCAAGCGCAACGTCGAGTCCTACGCGCGCTACGCTGCGCAGAGGCTCGATTTCGCCCGTCAGGAGGAAACGCATGGGTAGCCCGATCGACAGCCAGACGCTGGGAATTGTCAACGACCTCGGCCCCGCCTTGGATGACGGCGCCGACGCCGCCGCGTTCAACGAGTACGACGCGCCGAGCGCGACCGAGCTCGTCGAGGCCGCGCCGGCGATGGTGCACTCCGCGCCGCGCGTCGTGCTCGTGGGCATGCCGGGGTCGGGCAAGTCGACCATTGGGCGTCGAGTAGCGAGCGCGCTGAACCTGCCCATCGTGGACTCCGACGTCCTCATCGAGCAGGGCGAGGGCAAGGCCTGCGGCGACGTGTTCAGCGAGCTGGGCGAGGAGGCTTTCCGCAAGCTCGAGGTCGGCTACGTCGCCCGCGCGCTGGCCACCGGCGGGGTGGTCAGCCTCGGCGGCGGGGCGGTGCTTACCGACGAGGTGCGCACGCTGCTGCAGCGCCACACCGTGGTGTGGCTCGACGTCAGCGCCGAGGAGGGCGTGCGCCGCACCGCGGACGACGAGTCGCGCCCGGTGCTCGCCAGCGAGGATCGCGAGCAGCGCTACCGCGACCTGCTCGCCGAGCGCGAGTCGTACTACCGCGAAGTGGCCACGTTCCGCGTGCACACCGACGAGCGGCCGCCGCAGCGCGTCGTCGCGGAGATCCTCGGCTTCATCGAGGCGGACTAGGCCATGGCGGTGGTGAGCGTTACGGGGCCGAGCCCCTACGACATCCACATCGGCCGGGGCAACCTCGCCGATGCCGCCCGGCGGGTCGCCGACGGTGGGACGCGCCACGCGCTCGTCGTGCACCAGGAACCGCTGCGCCCGGTCGCGCGGCGGCTCGCGGATGAGTTCGCCGCGCTCGGCGTCGAACCGGTCGCTGCGTGCGTGCCGGACGCGGAGGCGGGCAAGGACCTCGACGTGCTCGCCGGGCTGTGGGACTTGCTCGGCGCGCGGGGGTTCTCGCGCCAGGACACGGTCGTCGGCCTCGGCGGGGGAGCGGTGACGGACCTCGCCGGGTTCGCCGCCGCGACGTGGATGCGCGGCATCAAGGTGGTGCAGGTGCCCACGACGCTGCTCGCGATGGTCGACGCCGCGGTCGGCGGCAAGACCGGCATCAATACCGCGGCGGGCAAGAACCTCGTCGGCGCGTTCCACGAGCCGGACGCGGTGTTTATCGACTTGGACCGCATTGACACCCTGCCCGCGCCCGAGGTCGTCTCCGGCTCCGCGGAGCTGATCAAGACCGGCTTCATCGCGGACCCGCGCATCCTCGAGCTCTACCAGGATGGGCCAGACAAGCACTGGCCGGAGCTCGTCGAGCGCTCAGTGGCGGTGAAGGCGCGCGTCGTCGGCCAGGACCTCAAGGAGTCGGGTCTGCGCGAGATCCTCAACTACGGCCACACGCTCGGCCATGCGATCGAGCGCCGCGAGCGCTACACGTGGCGCCACGGCAACGCCGTCGCCGTTGGCATGATGTTCGTCGCTCACCTCGCCCAGGGCAGAGGGCTTATCGACGCCCCGCTGGTCGCCCTCCACGAGGACATCCTCCGCGGCGCCGGCCTGCCCACGCGCTACGAGGCGGGCGCGTTTGACGAACTCCACGACGCGATGCTGCTGGACAAGAAAAACCGGGACGGGCGGATCCGCTTCGTCGTGCTCGACGGGCTCGGGTCCTGCACCCGGCTCGAAGACGCCACGGTGGAGGAGATGCGCGCGGCCTACGACGCGATTTCGGAGGCGTGATGAAGGTACTCGTGCTCAACGGGCCGAACCTCGACCGGCTGGGGAAGCGGCAGCCGGAGATTTATGGGCGGACGACGCTGGCGGACGTCGAGAAGCAACTGCTCGAGCGCGGCGCGGAGCTGGGCCTCGAGGTGGAGTGCCGCCAGTCGAACCACGAGGGCGAGCTCATCGACTGGGTGCACGAGGCGGCGGACGGCGCGTGGCCCGTGATTATCAACCCGGGCGGGTTCACCCACACCTCGGTCGCGCTGCGCGACGCGCTGGTAGAACTGAATGACCACCACGGTTTCATCGAGGTGCACATTTCCAACGTGCACGCGCGCGAGCCGTTCCGGCACCACTCGTACCTCTCGCCGATTGCTGTCGGCGTGATCGCGGGCCTGGGCACGGACGGCTACCTGCTCGCACTCGACTACTTCGCAAGGAGGATTTGATGGCACTCGCCGACACCCGATTTGAGGACCGCCGCCGGAAGCTGTCCACGAAGCTCGCGGAACGCCGCATCGACGACATGCTGGTCACCCACCTCACGCACGTGCGCTACCTGTCCGGGTTCACGGGCTCGAACGGCGCGCTGCTCGTGTCGAAGGACCGCAGCGCGAAGATCGCCACCGACGGCCGCTATACCACGCAGATCGGCGAGGAGGTGCCCGACATCCCCGCGACGATCGAGCGCAGGGTCGCCGCCGCGCTGCTGGAGACGGCGAAGGACGGCCACCGCGTTGGCTACGAGGCGGACTACCTCTCCGTCGCCGAGCTGGAGAAGCTGCGTGAGGTCTGCCCCGAGGGCGTGACGCTCGTGCCGGTGAGCGGCGTGATCGAGGACATCCGGCTGATCAAGGACAACCTTGAACTCACGCGCCTCACCGAGGCCGCCCAGTTGGCCACGGAGGCGCTCGAGCAGCTCATCGAGGCCGGCGAACTGCGCGCGGGCCGCACCGAGCGCGATGTCGCCGCCGACCTCGAGTACCGGATGCGCAAGCTTGGTGCCGAGCGGGTGAGCTTCGACACCATCGTCGCCTCCGGCCCGAACTCGGCGAAGCCGCACCACCAGGCGGGCGACCGCGTCCTATCAAAGGGCGAGCTGGTCACCATCGACTACGGCATGCACCGCCTCGGCTTCAACTCGGACATGACGCGCACCTTCGCCCTCGGCCAGGTGGGCGCGCTCGAGCGCGAGCTCTACGAGGTCACGCTCGGCGCGCAGCTCGCGGGCGTGCGGGTTGCGACGCCGGGCACTTCGCTTGTCGACGTCGACAAGGCATGCCGCGACATCATCGAAGACGCCGGCTACGGCGAGTACTTCGTGCACTCGACCGGCCACGGCGTTGGGCTCGACGTGCACGAGGCGCCTTCGGCGGCGCGGACTGGCACCGGCACGCTCGCCGAGGGGATGACGCTCACCATCGAGCCGGGGATCTACCTGCCGGGCAAGGCGGGCGTGCGCATCGAGGACACGTTGATCATCACCGCCGCGGCGCCGCGGGTGATCACCGAGTTCCCGAAGGATTTGACCGTGCTGTAACATTGCTGTGTTTGCACACGTCTGACCAGGAGGGTATCCACCAATGGCAACTACCGCCGACTTCAAGAACGGCCTTGTGCTGAAGAACGAGGGCAAGCTGCAGCAGATCATCGAGTTCCAGCACGTTAAGCCCGGCAAGGGTCCGGCGTTCGTGCGCACGAAGCTGAAGGACGTTGTCACCGGCAAGACCGTGGACAAGACGTTCAACGCGGGCGTGAAAGTGGAGACCGCGACCGTGGATCGCCGCGACATGACCTATCTGTACAACGACGGCACCAACTACATCGTCATGGACGACAAGACCTTCGAGCAGTTCGAGCTGCCGGCCGACAAGTTCGGCGACTCCGCGCGCTTCCTGCTCGAGAACATGCGCGTCCAGGTGTCCTTCCACGAGGGTGAGGCCCTCTTCGCCGAGCTGCCGATCTCCGTGGATCTGAAGATCGAGCACACCGAGCCGGGCCTGCAGGGCGATCGCTCCACCGGCGGCACGAAGCCGGCGACGCTGGAGACCGGTGCCGAGATCCAGGTTCCGCTGTTCCTCGAGACCGGCAACGTGGTCAAGGTGGATACCCGTACCGGCGAGTACCTCTCGCGCGTGAACAACTAATGCAGGACTACAAGCGACACGGCGCGCGCTACCGCGCCCGCCGGCGCGCCGTGGACATCCTCTTCGAGGCGGAGACACGCGACATCGACCCGGTCGCCATCGTCGAGGACCGCGCCGAGCTGTCCCAGGACCCCGCGAACGCCGTGGCGCCGGTGGCGGACTACACCCGGACCATCGTCGCGGGCGCGGCGGAGAAGCTCGACGACCTTGACGACGCCATCGAGCGTCACCTCACCGAGGACTGGGAGCTGTTCCGACTGCCCGCCGTGGACCGCCAGATCCTGCGCGTCGCCGCGTGGGAGATCCTGTTCAACGACGAGGTCGACGCGCCGATCTCCATCAAGGAGGGCGTTGAGATGGCCTCGGAGTACTCCGGCCAGCAGGCGGCGCCGTACATCAACGTTGTCCTCGACGGCATCGCGCAGGGCGCGGCGGCCAACGCCCCGTTCGCGGGCGAGGCGGCCGACGACGCGTACCCGGTGGCGGCCGAGCCCGTCGCCGAGCCGGAAGCACCGGTAGCCACCGCTGAGACCGAGCCCGAGGCACCGGTCGCCGAGCCCGGCGCCGAGGTCGCGTCCGGCACCGCCGAGGCCACTACCGCAGCGGAGGCCGCAGAAATCGCCGAGTCGACCGAACCAGTCGCCGCGGACGACGACGAGCCCACCGATCCCACCAGCGCGCAGTAGCGCCGCGCCCGTCTCCATTTTTCACACCGCATCTCGCACGAGGTGCGGTGTTTGCAATGAGCCAGGGCGGTGATCGCGCCTACCCTGGAGCGCCGAGTACATCAACGAAAGGAACCCCGATGTCCACACTCACCTTCGAAGAAGCGCAGCAGTTCCGCGTCGGCCCGAACTTCCAGATCGAGGACGTCGATCCGGCGGCGACGCCGGGCGTGAGCGACGTCGATACGGCATTCCACGCCTTCGACCAGGAACTCGACAGCCTGCAGGAGTGCCTCTATGCGAACGGGCGCGCGGGCAACGAGAAGGCCGGGTCGGTGCTGCTCGTCCTGCAGGGCATGGACACGTCCGGCAAGGGCGGGATCATCCGCCACGTCATCGGGGAGACCATGGACCTGCAGGGTGTGCACGTCCACGCCTTCGGCCGGCCGACGGAGGAGGAGGCGGCGCACGACTTCCTGTGGCGCATCACCCCGCACCTGCCACAGCCGGGCCAGGTTAGCGTCTTCGACCGCTCGCACTACGAGGACGTGCTCGTGCAGCGCGTGCGCCAGATGGCGCCGCCGGAGGAGATCGAGCGTCGCTACGGCGCGATCGTCGACTTCGAAAACGAGCTCGCCGCAAACGGCACAAAGATCATCAAGGTGATGCCGCACATCTCCCGCGCGGCGCAGGAGAAGAACCTGCGCAAGCGCATCGAGCGCCCGGAGAAGCACTGGAAATACAACCCGGGCGACATCGACGACCGCCGCCTGTGGAGCGAGTTCATGGCCGCCTACCAGATCGCCATGACGCGCACGTCCACTGACACCGCGCCGTGGTACTGCATCCCGTCCGACAACAAGACGTACTGCCGCACCGTGGTCAAGACATTGCTTGTCGACGCCTTCCGGTCCCTCAACCTCGACTGGCCCGCCGGCGACTTCGATAAGGACGTCGAACTCGAACGTCTCGCGAACTCGTAGGTTTCGGGCGCGCCGAATTGCCCGCCCTGTTGGGCGGGTTGTGGGGTGTGGTGGGGGTTAGTCGAAGAGCAGCTCCATGGCGCCGGGGGTGGTCATGGGTACTTCGGCCCCGTTCGGGGCGATCCAGTAAACCCGCCCGCCGCGGGTATCAATGTGGCCGCGCCACGCGCGCTCCCGGTCATCGTCGTTGGCCCCGTTGTGGTGGGGGCACAGTTGCACGAGGTTGTTCATGTTGG
>ERZ1029874.35-NODE-35-length-24993-cov-36.239113_pt1 | contig 24993 bp, 20 predicted proteins | sample MGYA00519235_ERZ1029874 | MGnify/ENA primary metagenome ERZ1029874 (study PRJEB33666, sample SAMEA4610926) | skin metagenome | biome: Human-associated habitat; feature: Malodor aspect; material: skin | place: Philippines | collected 2015-08 ...
GGTCGATGCCGCGGATGCCGCGCCACTCCTCGAGGATCTCGCGGATGCGGTCGCCCGCGCGCTTCCAGTCGGTGGAGTTTTCGGCGAGATCCTCGGCTTCGGCGGCGAGGGCCTCCTTGCGGGCGATTGCTTCTCGACGCCGTTCCGCCTTCTGCTCCTTCGCCTGCTCCCGTGCGGAGTCGGAGTCCGCGACGGCCTTGTCCAGGCGGGCCTCCACGGCGTCGAGGTCGCCGATCACGGCCGCCTCGCCGAGCGACGCCTTGAGCGCCTCCGCGGACTTGCGGATGCTGTCCGCGTCCTCCGGGTGGGCCTTGAGGCGCGACTCGAGCAGCTCGACCTCGGTAACCAGGTCGTCGTAGCGCTGGCCGTAGTGGGCGAGCCCCTCCTCCGGCGTGCCGGCCTGCCAGGAGCCGATCTGGCGCTCCTCGCCGCCGCGGGTGAGAAAGACGTTGCCCTCCTCGTCCACGCGCCCGAACTTCGACGGATCCGACGGCTCGCGGGCCGGCACCGGCGCCGGGGTCGCCTTCGGGGAGGCGGGGGCGGCACCCGGGCGCGGGCCGGGCTTCGCGCCAGGCCGCGGGCCCGGCTTCGGGCCCTTGCCGGCCATCGCGGCGGGGGAGGGCCGGTTCGTGCCCGGAGCGGGGGTGGAGTTCGACGGGGTGTTCGGCTCGGTCATCGTGGACGTCCTTTCCGCAGCCGTGTGTGGCCGCACTGTGCCGCGCTGCGCGGCTGCCTTAGCGCAATGTGTGCGATAGTACAGGCCCGCCCGCCGTCGCGGGGCGCAATCAGCCCGCTGGGTAGGGTGGTGCGGGTGACATCGAACCTCTGGATCGTGCCGGGCTCGCCCGCGCTCGCCCTGTCGCCCGACCCCGCCTCCCGGCGCCTCCTCGGCGCGACGCGCGCGCTTGCCGGTACGGCGGGCGGTCGCGCGGTGGACATCGTCTGCTCGCTCGACGACCGGTGGCGCACCGAGCACACGGGCTCGTTCGCCGCGTGGGGCGCGCCGGAGATCACGGTGCGCGGCGGCAACCACCTCGGCGAACTCGTGGCGCGCTTCGCGCTCGGCGACCCGGAGATCCGCGAGGTGCGCGGGCGCATCGGCACGCCCGACCCGGACGCGGTCACGGTGGTGGTGCTCGACGGACCCGCGGGGCTGACGCAGCGCGCGCCGCTATCGCTTGTCGAGGGCGACGCGGCGGCCCACGAGCGCATCCAGGCGTGGTTGGGCGGCGGGGCGCCGGAGGACGTCGCAACGCATGTGCTCGAGCCCGCACTTTGGGAAGAACTTGCGGCGCTGCACCCCGTGCAGGCGCGGCTCATCGACGCCGACGGCACCCTCGGCGTGGGGCGCTACGTGGCGGAGTGGCGCGTATGAGGCCCGTCGCGGTGGTGGGGCCGACGGCGAGCGGGAAGTCCGCGCTCGGGATCGCGCTCGCGCTAGAACTCGGCGGCGAAGTGGTCAACGTCGACTCGATGCAGCTCTACCGCGGCATGGACATCGGCACCGCGAAGCTCGCGCCGGACGAGCGCGGCGGCATCCCGCACCACCTGCTGGACATCTGGGACGTGACGCAGACCGCGTCTGTGGCCGACTACCAGGCACGCGCGGTGGCCGCGGTGGAGGAGATCATGGCGCGCGGCAAGGTGCCGGTGCTCGTCGGCGGGTCGATGCTCTACGTGCAGTCGCTCATCGATGCCTGGTCGTTCCCGCCCACCGACCCCGCGGTGCGCGCGCGCTACGAGGTGCGGCTGCGCGACATCGGCGTCGACGCGCTGCACGCCGAGCTCGCCGCGGTGGACCCGGAGGCCGCGCGCGTCATCGAGGACAAGGACCCGCGCCGCACCGTCCGCGCCCTCGAGGTCATCGAGCTCACCGGCAAGCCGTATCAAGCCTCCCAGCCGCCGAAGGGCGCCGAGCCGCGCTGGGGCACGCGCATCCTCGGGCTGCGCACTACCGCGGAGTGGCTCAACCCGCGCATCGAGCAGCGCACCCGCCTCATGTTCGAGCAGGGGCTTATCCGCGAGGTGCGCACGCTTCTCGACGCAGGCCTGACACGCAATTCCACCGCCGGGCGCGCCATCGGCTACGCGCAGGTGCTCGCGATGCTCGACGGTGAGCTCACCGAGGCCGAGGCGGAAGAGTTGACCGTGACCGGCACGCGCCGCTACGTGCGCCGCCAGCGCTCCTGGTTCAACCGCGACCCGCGCACGGTGTGGCTCGACGCCGCGGGGGAGGACCTCGCGGCGGCCGCGTTAGACTCGCTGGCGTGACTGACACCCTGCGCTTCATCAAGGCCCACGCCACCGAGAACGACTTCGTCGTGCTCATCGACGTCGACGACGAGCACGACGTGACCCCCGGGCAGGTCGCGTCCCTGTGCGACCGTCGCGCCGGCGTCGGCGGCGACGGCCTGCTGCGCGTCGTGCGCCGCGACGGCACGTGGTTCATGGACTACCGCAACGCCGACGGCTCCGTCGCCGAGATGTGCGGCAACGGCATCCGCGCCTTCGCCCACGTGCTCGCCGCGGAGGGGTTGGAAGACGCCCGCGAGTTCGACGTGGACACCCGCGCCGGGCTGAAGCACATCACGGTGCTTTCGGCGGACGCGGAGTCGGCGGTGGTCTCGGTCGGCATGGGGCCGATTGAGGTGACCGGCGTGTCCACCGCTTCTATGGGCGGCGCGCAGTTCGCCGGTATCGGCGTCGACGTTGGTAACCCCCACCTCGCGTGCGTGATCCCGGGGCTCACCGCCGAGGCGTTGGCGGGGATGGAGTTTTCGCAGCCCGTGTTCGACCCAGAGTTCTTCCCCGCCGGCGTCAACGTCGAGGTGCTCACCGAGCTCACCGGGGGCGCCGTGCACATGCGCGTCTGGGAGCGCGGCGTCGGCGAGACCCGCTCCTGCGGCACCGGCACCGTGGCCGCGGCGCAGGCGGCGCTCGCCGACGCGGGCATCGAGGACGGCTCGGTGGTGGTCAACGTGCCGGGCGGGGCGATCGAGGTGTCGCTTGCCGGCGGTGTGGCCACGATGTCCGGCCCGTCCACCATCGTGTTCCGGGGCGAGCTGGCCGGGGAGCTGTAGCGCTTACGCCGGGCCGATCTCTTTCGCGGCCCGGCGCGCGTCGTCCCAGGCGGACTGCAGCTCGAACGCGCGCTCGTCGGCGACGGCGAGGAGGCGTTCAAGCTGCGTTTTATCGGTGGACGCGGACTCGAGGTAGCTGTCGATGCGCTCGAGGAACCGGCGGGCGGACGAGGCGCGCAGCAGGAACTCGTTGATCTGCGGCACCGTGCCGTCCGGGTCGGCGAGCGCGGGGTAGTGCAGCGTGCGGTCCGCGATGTCCGCCGCGGCGGGGCCGTGCTGCAGCTGCTCGTAGGCGTCGAGTACCTCGGCGATGTCGTCGCGCGCGTAGAGGAGCGACGAGCGCATCGCCAGGATCTCCGGGTCAGCCTGCACGCGGCGGGAGAACAGCACCGCGCAGATGACGAGCAGCACCGACAACAGCAGCCCAGGCAACTTCAGCGTGAACACCAGCAGCACGACGGCCGCCAGCACCAGCGCGCCGAACAGCGCGCGGGAGAGGTCTCTGTCGGGTGTACTCATCGGGTGCCCCTACACGGCTAGTGTCCGCCGCACCCGCAGGATCCGCCACAGCCGCCGCACCCGTCGCCGGAGGCGTTCGGGATCGAGCCGGCGAGCACCGCGGTGCCGGCGATAACGCTGTCGCGCTCGGGCAGGTCCCCGTCGGGCAGGCACACGTCGAACGGGAACGCCGCGTCGACAGTGGCGTGGATGAAGCGCTGGCCGGTGAGCTCGGAGGTGCGGTACTCCGCCTCAAGCACGCGGCCGGAGAACTCCGCGCGCGCGTCCGGGGTGGCGGCCGCACCGGACGCCACGGCCTCTGCACCGGGGGAGGCCACCGCGCCGACGATCGCGCCCGGGTGGAGCGCGAGGTACGCGTCGGTGGAGGCGTAGCGCTCGACCGAGAGCGCGAGCGCCGCCAGGGAGAGTTCCTGCCATTCCAGCGTGGGCTCGTCGACAAGCAACGGCTCCTGCGCGAGGTTGATGGTGGCGGAGGCGATCGCGCCGCCGCGCGGATCGACGATGTCGGCGAGCGCGACCACGTCGTTGAGTGGCGTGATGTGCGCGTACGTGCGCGTCACCGCGTCGAAGCCGGCGAAGGTGGCGAACGGCTCGACCGCGAGGATGTTCAGCTGCGCGCCGGACGGGTCGGCGTACTGGATGAGCTGCCCGCCGCGCACCTCGCCGGTCACCGCGAGCCGGTTCGTGGCAATGGCGGATTCGACCGCGTCCTGCCACTTGTCAAAGGCCAGGCCGATGGATGCGAGGTCGCTGCTGATCGCTGTGCTCATGGGGCTAGATTCTAGACGCACGTCCCACACCGGAAGAATCGCGGGCCTTCGCGCGTTCAATCGGGTAGATATGACAGAGAACTATTCCGTAACCACGAAAGAGCATTTATTGCTTCACGACGAACTCACGCCGGAAGAACGCGCCCACGAGGATCTGCTGCGGCAGGCCTTCCGACACAATTCGCCCCAGCCCGGCGCTGAGCCGACCGTCGGCTCGCTCGACCTTGAGGACCGCAACGCGTTCCGCTCCGTCACCGGGGCGACGGAGCTGCGCGCCGAGGAACAGCAGGACGGCTACGAAGTCGAGTACCGCAAGCTGCGCCTCGAGGAGGTCCTCCTCGTCGGCGCGTGGACCGAGGGCACCACGGCCGAGATGGAAGCGAACATGTGGGAACTCGCGGCGCTGGCGAAGACCGCGGGCGCGCAGGTCGTGGACATGCTCTACCAGAAGCGCGACAAGCCGGATCCCGGCACCTACATCGGCTCCGGCAAGGTCGCGGAGCTGCGCGAGATCGTGCAGGCCACGGGCGTGGACACGGTGATCTTCGACGGCGAGCTCTCGCCCTCGCAGATGATCGCGCTCGAGGAGGCGCTGAAGATCAAGGTGATCGACCGCACGATGCTCATCCTCGACATCTTCGCCCAGCACGCGAAGAGCCGCGAGGGCAAGGCGCAGGTGAGCCTCGCGCAGATGGAGTACCTCTACAGCCGCACCCGCGGCTGGGGCGGCAACCTCTCGCGCCAGGCCGGCGGCCGCGCCGGTTCGAACGGCGGCGTGGGCCTGCGCGGCCCGGGCGAGACCCGCATCGAGGCGGACCGCCGCCGCCTGCGCACCGAGATGGCGAAGCTGCGCCACCAGCTGCGCGACATGACCACCGCGCGCGAGGTGAAGCGGGCGCGCCGCCAGCGCTCCTCGATTCCGAAGATCGCCATCGCGGGCTACACCAACGCCGGCAAATCCTCGCTCATCAACGCGATGACGGGCGCGGGCGTGCTCGTGGAAGACGCGCTGTTCGCCACCCTGGACCCGTCGACACGCAGGGCGAAACTCGCCGACGGGCGCAACGTCGTGCTCACCGACACCGTCGGGTTCGTGCGCCACCTGCCCACGCAGCTCGTCGAGGCGTTCAAGTCGACGCTCGAGGAGGTCGCGGGCGCGGACTTGGTGCTCCACGTCGTGGATGGCTCCGACGCGTTCCCGCTCAAGCAGATCGAGGCGGTCAACGACGTGCTCGCCGAGGTCACCCGCGATTCCGGCGAGGAGATGCCGCCGGAGATCGTGGTGGTGAACAAGATCGACGACGCGGACCCGATGGTGCTCGCCGAGCTGCGCCACGCACTGGAGAAGTCCGGGCGCGACGCCGTGTTCGTCTCTGCCCTCACCGGAGAGGGCATCGCGGAGCTCGAGGCGCGCATCGAGCAGCACCTCAACTCCATCGACGCGCACGTGACCATGGTGGTGCCCTACACGCGCGGCGACGTGGTCAGCCGCGTCCACGACGAGGGCACCGTGCGCAGCGAAGAGTACGAGGAGGCGGGCACGCGTATCGACGTCCGCCTGCCGCGGGTGCTCGTCGAGCAGTACGCGGAGTTCGTGGTTTCCTAGTTCGACTTCAACGACCCGGTCAACCTCACCACCGCGGCGGTCGCGCTCATCGTCGGCATCGGCAACCTCACCCTCAACTTCGGCGGCGTCGCCCTCGAGGGCATCGCGCTCGGATCGGTCGGCATCATCGTGATTTACCCGATCCTGCGCTCGATCTACGACACGGTCGGCGAGGGGCAGTACCGCTAAGCGCTGCTGGGCAACCACGCGAAAAACGCCCGCGCCGCCCGGTGCGAAACCGGTGCGGGGTGGGCGCTGGTGAACGTCGTAACGCTGCTGCCTACTCCTCGTCGAGGTTCTTCGCAATGAGGGCGGCGATCTCCTCGACGGCCTCGGCGTTGTCCGAGGTGACGGTGACCTCGTCACCGTGCTCTGCGCCCATCGCCATGATCATGAGGGAGGAGGCGGCGTCGGTCTCGTCGTCATCGTCGCCGCCCACGAGGGTGAGCAGGATCTCGTCGTCGTACTCGCCGGCCGCGTCCGCGATGACGGTTGCCGGGCGGGCGTGCAGCCCGACGGTGGAGCCGACCTTGACAGTCTTGGAAGCCATAATTGATGTCCTTTCGATCGTTTGCGGTTACGAGTGTACGGCCGCCTTGGGCGACGCCGCCACCTGCTTCAGCGCGATGACGGCCGCGGTGGAGACCACCACGCCGGCCGCGAGCGCGATGAGCATGCCCCACCACGGGTGGTAGGCGAAGATGACGAACACGCCGCCGTGCGGCGCCTGCGACTGCACGCCGAGGGCCATCGAGATCGCGCCGGCCGTCGCGCCGCCGGCCATCATCGCGGGGATGACGCGGAACGGGTCGGCCGCGGCAAACGGGATGGCGCCCTCGGAGACGAAGGAGAGGCCGAGCAGCCAGGCGGACTTGCCGTTCTCCCGCTCCGCGGGGGTGAACAGGTTGCTGCGCAGGAACGTGGCCAGGGACAGGGCGATCGGGGGCACCATGCCGGAGATCATCACCGCGGCCATGATCTCGTACGCGCCCTGCGTGCCCGCGGACAGGCCCGCGGTGCCGAAGAGGTAGGCCGCCTTGTTCACCGGTCCGCCGAGGTCGAAGCACATCATGAGGCCGATGATGATGCCCAGCAGCACCGCGGAGGAGCCGGACATGGACTCGAGCCAGCTGGTCAGGCCCTCCATGATCGCGCCGAGCGGGCGGCCGAGCAGCAGGTACATGAGCACGCCGATGATGAGCGAGGTAAGCAGCGGGATGATCACCACCGGCATGAGCGAGCCGAGCCAGCGCGGCACCTTCCACGTCTGGATCCAGTAGGCGATCACGCCGGCGAGCAGGCCCGTGACCAGGCCGCCGATGAAGCCGGCGCCGACCATGACGGAAATCGCGCCGCCGACGAACCCGGGCGCGATGCCGGGGCGCCCGGCGAGGCCGTAGCCGATGTAGCCGGACAGCGCGGGCACGACGAAGCCCATCGCCATCTGCCCGGTGGCGAAGAGTACGGCGCCGAGGTAGAGCATCCACCCGGAGCGGGAGAACGAGATCAGCTCGCCGTCGACCATGACGTCGTGGCCGGGCAGGTTAGCGGGCGAGTAGTCCGTCACCAGCGCCTGCCAGCCGTTGGCCATGTCGGCGCCACCGAAGAGGAACCCGAGCGCGAGCAGGAGGCCGCCGGCGGCCACGAAGGGCACCATGTAGGACACGCCCGTCATCACGGCCTGCTGGAGGCGCTTCGGCCACGTGTCGGCCGACTCGCCTTGCGCCTCCGCGTCCGCGCCGGCACCGGCGGCGCCCGCGACGCGCGGGGCGTGCGGGTTAGAGGCCGCCGCGATGGCCTCGTCGATCATCGCGTCGGGCTCGTTCACGCCCCGCTTGACCGGGCTGTCCACGACGGGCTTGCCGGCGAAGCGCTCCTTGTCGCGCACCGCCACGTCGTGGGCGAAGATGACCGCGTCCGCGGAGTCGATGAAGCTCTGCTCGAGGCGGTCGCCGCCCGAGGCGCCCTGCGGCTCGACGCCCAGCTCGACGTCGTCGCGGCGCTCGGCCGCCTGCGTGAGCGCGTCCGCGGCCATGTACGTGTGCGCGATGCCGGTCGCGCACGAGGTCACCGCGGCGATGCGGAGCTTCTTGCTTTGCGACGCCCCTTCGGCCGCGCTCGCAGCCCCCGCAGCGGCTGCCGCGGTGAAACCGCCAGACGCGGCCGGCTGCTCGGCGGTCCGCTCGGCCGGCGCGGCCGCGGCCTTTTTCTTCGGCTCCGCGTTGACCACCTCGAGCACGGCGTCGACGATCCCTTGCTCCGTGGCGGCGGTGCGCAGGCGTTCGACGAAATCGCCGCGAACAAGCGCGCGGGCGAGCTTGGACAGGATCTTGAGGTGCTCCTTGCCGCCGCCCTCGGGCGCGGCGATGAGGAAGACGAGCTCGGCGTCGCCATCTGGGCCGTTGAAGTCGACTGGGCGGGAGAGGCGGCCGAACGCGAGCGTGGGCTCCTGCACGGCTGCGCTGCGGCAGTGCGGGATGGCGACACGGCCGTTCACGCCCGTGCCTGCCTTCGCCTCGCGGGCGGTGGCGGCCTCGGCGAGCGGGGCGGGGTCGGTCGCGCGGCCGGTGGCGGCGACGAGGCCGGCGAGGCTGGCGATGACGTCGCCCGGCGTGGCGCCCAAGTCGGCGTCGAGCCGCACGAGGTCTGTGGTGATCAGTGGTGCGTTCATCGTTGCTTCCTTATCGAGTTATGCGGGACACTTCGGTGCCGGCGAGGTCGAGGTCGGCGGGGGAGGGCAGGCCCGTGCCGGGCAGGGCGGCAGCCGCGGAGCCGTACGCGGCGGCGCGGCGTAGGCACTCGTCGAACGGGTCCCCGTCTGCACGCGCCATGATGTAGCCCGCGAGCGAGCTGTCGCCGGCACCGACGGTAGAGCGCACCTCCACGGCCGGCGCGGTGGCGGCCCACGCGCCGTCGGCGGTGACGAGGCACGCGCCGGACCCGCCGAGGGTGACCAGCACCTCGGCGACGCCCTTTGCCACGAGTTCTTGCGCAGCGTCCACGACGGCGGCAAACTCGCCGCGCTTCGCCGCCTCCTCGAGTTCGTGCCCGTTCGCGCCGGTGAGCTGGGCGAGCTCGAACGCGTTCGGCTTCATCACGTCGGGCGCCCCGGCGGGTAAGGCCTCGCCGAGCGCGACGAGCGCGTCGTCCGACGTGTCGACGGCGACGATCGCGCTGCCCGCGGCGGAGCGGGCAATGTCGACGAGCCTCGCGTACCAGTCGCGCGGCGCCCCCGGGGGCAGTGAGCCGGCGAGGACGACGGCGTCCGCGTCGGCGGCGGCGTCGCGCAGGAGTGACTCGAGCGCGCCGGTGTGCGCCGGCGTGAGGGTAGGCCCCTGCTCGTTGATCTTGGTCGTCGTACCGTCGGACTCGGTGAGCGCGGTGTTCGTGCGCACGGCCCCGGCGACCTCGACGGGAGCGAAGCCGATGCCGAGGGAACGCACCGCGACGTCGAACGGGTCGTGCGGCCCGCACGGGGCGATCGCGAGCGTGCGCCTGCCCGCCTTGTGGGCGACGTTGGCGACGTTGATGCCCTTGCCGCCTGCTTCGCGTTGGGACGACGTCGCGCGGGCGACCTCGCCGCGGACGATGGCGTCGACGGTGAGGGTGGCGTCGATGCTCGGGTTGGGTGTGACAGTGACAATCATTCGGGCACTCCGTATTCCGGTTACACCCGAATTATGTCCGATTGTGTCCGTTTAGGCAACGGGGTTCGCGGTGTGGTTTACCCCTCATTGGCGAGCACAACCTCGACGCCGTGTTCCCGCAGTTCCTCCACGAACGCGGGCGGTGCATCCGCGTCCGTGACCACGACGTCGACGTCGCTGAGCGAGGCGAAGCTGACGAGGTAGTCGTTGCCGATCTTCGTGGAGTCGCACAACACCACCACGGTGCGCGCGTTGGTGACCATCGCGGACTTCACGGCGGCCTCCTGGGCGTCCGCGGTAGACAGGCCGTGGTCGATGGTCAGCGCGTTCGTGCCGATGAAGGCCACGTCCGCGCGCAGCAGCGCGAGCGTGCGAAGGGCGGTGCTGCCCACGACGGCCTGGGTGACCGGACGCACGGTGCCGCCGAGCAGCTGCACGCCGTTGAGCCCCGCGGTACTGAGCTCGAGCGCCGTGGGCAACGAGTTCGTCACAATCGAGCACTCGTGGGCGAGCCCGTTTTTGGCGATGAGGTCAGCGAGGCTGCTGATGGTCGTGCCGGAATCGAGGAAGATGCCCCCGCCGTCGTGGTTCGGGAGGAACTGCAGCGCGGCACTGGCGATCGCGTTTTTCGCCTCCGAGGAGGCCTTCGCCCGCGCATCGAGGGGGAGCTCGGAGGTGAGGAACGACTGGTTTGCCACCGCGCCGCCGTGGACGCGGTGCACCACGCCCTCCTCATGCAGCGCCGCGAGGTCACGGCGGATGGTCTCCGCCGTGACCCCAAATCGATCTGCGAGGTCGGTGACGCTCACGCGGCCCTCAACTGCGGTGAGCGACGCGATCTGGCGCTTGCGTTCCTCGGCGTACATAGGCCTCCTCCAATTCCCTCCACTCCGGGCAAGCGGGAGCTGGCTATAGGGTACGGAACACCGAGATGACCCGCCCCATGATTTCGGCTTCGTCGCCCTTGATGGGGGCGAACGCCTCATTGTGGGGGAGGAGCCACACGCCGGACGAGTCCTTGTGGAACTCCTTGACGGTCGCCTCGCCGTCGATGAGCGCGGCGACGAACTCGCCCTCCTCCGCCACGGGCTGCGAGCGGATGACCACCCAGTCCCCGTCGAGGATGCCCGCGTCCTTCATCGATTCGCCGACCACGCTGAGCATGAACACGTCGCCGTCGCCGAGCAGCTCCTCCGGCAGGGGGTAGTACGTGTCCACGTTTTCCTCGGCGAGGATCGGCGCGCCGGCCGCGATCTGGCCGACCACGGGCACGTAGCGCGCCGTCGACGCGTCTTCCGGGGCTGCCTCCTGCGCCTTCTTCTTCGGCTTCGGCGAGGTGGTCTCCTGCAGGTGGCGCAGGTCCACCGCGCGCGGCTTGTTCGGGTCGCGCCGCAGGAAGCCCTTCTTCTCGAGCTCCTTGAGCTGGTACGCGACGGAGGAGGTGGACTGCAAACCGGTCGCGTCGCCGATCTCGCGAATGCTCGGCGGGTAGCCGCGGAGCACGACGGCGTCCTGGATGACTTGGAGAATGCGCCGCTGGCGGTCCGACAGCGTGCTCATGTCGAGGTTGGCGGGCTCCGACTTCTTTCGTGCCATGGGGGCTCCTTCTGTGGCGGGTGGGTGCGACTACGAACGTACCAGAGAGGGCAAGCATGTTCGAGGATTTGCACACTGTAGTGGACACGCATCGGCGCGCCTGCTATACATCGAACATGTCATCGTATTCGAACATACTAACGGGAGCGTGTTCGAACGTGTCGCGGACGCAAGTACAGTGTGCCGCGGATAGAAAGGAGACCACTATGTCAGTCGTGATTAACCCAGCAAGTGCCGCCAAAAAGCCGACCCGAGTTCAGGCGCCCGTCGTGCCGCCGGCGGAAGTGTGGGATCTGGAATCTCCCGCACGGCGCCCGGCGTGCGCCCGCGCTGTTCGAACCATCGACGTTGGCGATCGAACTTCTGAGCGCTCGGTAAAGCGGTCCGGCCGCAACGCGGAGGCGGCGGGAAGTTCGTTCGAAATGCGTCGCGAGAACCGGGAGAGTGTCCTGCTCGGCGCCGTGCTCACGGCGGCGCTCATTATCGGCTCGGCCGTCGGCGGCGCGTTCTCGAGCGGGGACGAGGTGCCGATGTCGAAGGTGGCCTATTCGGCGTCGGTGGGCGCCGAGCACTAACGCGCGGGGCCGTTAGGGCGGGCGGGGCCCGCGGGTAACATCGCAAGGCGTAGACGCACCGCCTCGATGCCGGGGCCCGATCCGGGGAGGAACCGCTTCCGTGTATTGCCCCTTCTGCCACAACGAGCACTCCCGCGTCGCCGACTCGCGCCTTGTCGAGGGTGGGTCCGCCATCCGCCGCCGGCGCGAGTGCACCGAATGCGGCGGCAGGTTTACCACGGTGGAGAAGGCTGTCCTGACCGTGGTCAAGCGTAACGGGGTGAGCGAGCCGTTCGACAGAGACAAGCTCATCGTCGGCGTCCGGCGCGCCTGCCAGGGCCGCGACGTGTCGGACGACGCGCTCAAGCGGCTCGCCCAGGAGGTCGAGGAGACCGTCCGCGCGCAGGGCAGCTCGCAGGTGCCCGCCCACGAGATCGGCCTCGCCGTCCTCGAGCCGCTGCGGGCGCTCGACGAGGTCGCATACCTGCGTTTCGCCTCCGTGTACAAGTCCTTCGAGAGCGCCGACGACTTCGAGTCGGAGATCCGCCTCATGCGCCGCCGCGACCGAGAAGATTTCTAGGGAAGATTTCTAGGGAAGATTTCTAGGGAAGATTTCTAGGGAAGATTTCTAGGCGAGCGCGTCGATCTTCTTCTCGATGCGACGCTGGCTCACTGGTTTCGGCGTGCCCAGGCGCTGCGCGAACAGGCTCACACGTAATTCCTCGATCTGCCAGAGGAGGTCCTTGTACGCCTTCGTCTTCTCCCGCCCCGCCGGGAGCCGCTGCATCTTCGCGGCGAGGTAGCGCTTCACCGAGTCGACAACGCTCTGCCGGTCGGCGTCGCGGTCCGGGTCGAGGCGCATGTCCTCGAGGCGGATGCGCATCGCGTCGATGTAGCGGGGCAGGTGCTGCAGGTGACCGATGCCGTGGACGGTCACCGCGTGCTTCGGCAGGAAGAACGCGAGCTGGCCGCGCATGTCGTCGATGGCGGGGCCGTCCCACTGCTCCAGCTCGGCGGCGAGGTTGGCGTACTCCGCCAGGGCCGGGGCGAGTGTGACTACGACGCGGCGCACAGCGCCCGGCACCTCCGGCTTGATTTCGGCGGCGAGCGCCTCGAATTCCTCGGGCGAGCGCACCGGCCCGCCGTGCGCGAACATAAGGTCGCGGATGACGGCGATGCGCGCGTCGTCGACGAGCCCGGCCGCGCCGCCGTGCGGGTAGCGGTCCACGGCCACCTTGTGGCGCAGCGGCAGCCCCTTCGTCATCTGCGCGGCGTTGACGGAGATCTCGCGCAACAGCAGCGTGAGCGTCGCCGTGACCATCGACGCCTCGGCGGCCGCCTTCGTCGGGTGGACGGTCACCTTCACCCCGTCCTTCGTCGCTTCGAGGGCGGGGTAGGCGTCGACGTCGTTACCGTCGATGGTGGTGGTGACGGTTTCCGGGACCGCGCCGAGCGTGTCGGCGGTCCACTTCTGCACGGCTTCGGACTCCGACGTCCGCCCCGCCTGGGAGACGGAGGACCGGATCTTGCCGGCCTGCCGGCGCTTGAGCGCGGCGAGGTCCTTGTCGTGGTCGACCACCTTGCCGCGGCGGTCGGTCGCCGCGTACGTCACCCGGAGGTGGGCGGGCAGCGCATCTGGGTTGAAGTCGGAGCCGTTGATGCCGCGCCCGCCCAGGCTGCGCAGGGCGTCCGCGAGCGCGTCGGTGAACGGGGCGTCCTCGCCAGTGTCGCTCTCGGCGATGACCTCGAGGGCGCGCTCGGCGAAGTCGGGCGCCGGGACGACGGTCTTGCGCAGCGCCTTCGGCAGCGTCCGGATCATCTCGGCCGCGAGCTCGGGGCGCAGGCCGGGCACGAGCCAATCGAACCCGTCCTCGCGGAGGTTCGCCAGCAGGGGCACCGGCACCTCCACGGTCACGCCGTCGAACGGGTCGCCGGGCTCGAACTTGTAGCGCAGGGCGTAATCGATGGAACCCTGCCGCCGCACTTCGGGGAAGGCGGCGGCGCCGGCGTCCACGCCGTCGTCGTCAAGCAAACTGCTCGGGTCGAAGTCGAGGTAGTGCTTGTCCTTCGCCCGCTGCTTCTTCCACCACGAGTCGAAGTGGCGTGCGGTGGTCACGTCGGCGGGCAGGCGGGAGTCGTAGAACTCGAACAGCGTGTCTTCGTCGACGACGAGGCCGCGGCGGCGCACCTTCTCCTCCACGGAGGCGGCCTCGGCGAGGAGCGCCTCGTTGTGGTCGATGAACGTGTGGTGGCGGTTCCAATCGCCCTCGAGCAGCGCGTGGCGGATGAACATGGCGCGCGCCCCAGCGGGGTCGACGCGGTGATAGGGCACGAGCCGGTCGCGCACGATGGTCACGCCGTAGAGCATCGATTTCTGGTGCACCATCGCCGCGGAGCGCTTCCGGGACCACACCGGCTCGGAGTAGGAGTGCTTCATCAGCTCGCCCGCGGCCGCCTCGACCCACTCCGGCTCGATCTTGGCCACGTCGCGCGCGAACAGGCGCGAAGTCTCCACGAGCTCCGCGGCCATGACGAACTCCGGGGGCTTCTTGCTCAGCGACGACCCGGGGAAGATCACGAACCTCGTCCCGCGCGCGCCCTGGAACTCCTTCGAGTTCCCGTCGCGCGCGCCGATGTTGGAAAGCAGGCCGGTGAGCAGGGACTTGTGGATCGCGTTCGCGTCGCGCTCGCCGGCGACGTTCTCGGCGCGGGACCAGCCCAGCTGGCGCTCCACGTCGCGTAGCTGCCGCACGAGGTCGAACCACTCGCGGATGCGCATGTAGTGGAGGAACTCCCGCTTCATGCGCTTGCGGAAGGCGTTGCCCGTGAGCTCGTCGCGGGATTCGCCGATGTAGTCCCACAGCTTGAGCGCGGAGAGGAAGTCCGACTCCTTGTCTTTGAAGCGGGCGTGCGCCTGATCCGCCTGCGCCTGGAACTCCAGTGGGCGCTCGCGCACGTCCTGGATGGTCATGTTCGCGACGATGACGGTGACGTCATCGAGCACGCCGAGCCGGTTCGCCTCGACGAGCATGCGCGCCATCTTCGGGTCGACGGGGATGCGGGCGATGTCCCGGCCGATGCCGGTGAGCACGGGCGCGCCGTCGCGCTCCTTGTCGCCGATCGCGCCGAGCTCGTGGAGGATCTGCAGGCCGTCGCGCACGGACTTCGGATCCGGGGGCTGGATGAACGGGAACTCGGCGACGTCGCCGAGGCGCAGCGAGATCATTTGCAGGATCACGCTGGCCAAGTTGGTGCGCAGGATTTCCGGGTCGGTGAACGCGGGGCGGGCCTCGAAGTTCTCCTCCGAGTACAGGCGGATGGCGATGCCGTCTGCGGTGCGCCCGGAGCGGCCCGAACGCTGGTTGGCGGACGCCTGCGAGACCTCCTCGATGGGCAGGCGCTGCACCTTCGTGCGCGTGGAGTAGCGCGAGATGCGCGCCAAGCCTGTGTCCACCACGTAGTGGATGCCGGGCACCGTGAGTGACGTCTCGGCGATGTTGGTGGACAGCACGATGCGCCTGCCCGAGTGGGGGGCAAACACGCGGTGCTGCTCGGCATTGGAGAGTCGGCCGAACAGTGGCACGACCTCGACGCCGCGCCAGCGCTTCTTCTCAATCGCCTCCATGCAGTCGCGGATGTCGCGCTCGGAGGCGAAGAAGCAGAGGATGTCCCCGTCTCCCTCGCGCATGAGCTCGGCGCACGCGTCCACGACGCCGTCGATCATGTCGGTGTCGATCTCCTTGACCGACCCGTCCTTCGCCTGCACCTGCTCCACGAGCGGCCGGTAGCGAATCTCCACCGGGTACGTGCGCCCGGAGACCTCGATGATGGGCGCCGGGGTGCCGTCGGCGTCGGCGAAGTGCGCCGCGAACGCCTCCGGGTCGATCGTCGCGGAGGTGACAATGACCTTGAGGTCCGGCCGCTTCGGCAGCAGTCGCTTAAGGTAGCCGAGCAGAAAGTCGATGTTGAGGCTGCGCTCGTGTGCCTCGTCGATGATGATCGTGTCGTAGGCGTTGAGGAAGCGGTCGCGCTGCATCTCCGCGAGCAGGATGCCGTCCGTCATGAGCTTCACCGCGGTGGAGTCGGATACCCGGTCGTCGAAGCGGATGGCGTAGCCGACGGATTCGCCGATGTCCTGGCCCAACTCGTCGGCGATGCGCTCGGCCACCGTGCGCGCGGCGAGTCTGCGCGGCTGCGTGTGGCCGATGACCCCGCGCCGACCCCGCCCGAGCTCGAGGAGCATCTTCGGGATCTGGGTGGTCTTGCCCGAACCCGTCTCGCCCGCGATGATGACTACCTGGTTGTCGCGGATGAGCTCCATGATGTCATCGCGCCGAGCGGACACCGGGAGGTTCTCGGGGTACTCGATGGCGGGGATGAGGGCGTCTCGCTTGGCGACGACGTCCCGCGCCGCCTCAACATCCGCAGCGATCGCGGCGAGGGCCTCCGAGCTCGAGGCGTTTTTCAGCCGGCGCCGGAACCGGCGGACGTCGGCGAGCGGGACGCCGTCGAGCGCCTCGTACAGCTGCGGTTTGCTTTGATGTGCGGACTCGTTCATTCCTGCGTTACTACGTGCGTTCATCTAGAAGCGGCATTCTACCGCGGCAGCAGCGCCGCCCCCGATTCCGCGGCGTCGCGGTAGGCCTCGGCGACGAGTTCGCCGAGCTGCTCGTACTCGGAGCGTCGGCGCGAGGACGCCCGCATGACAAGGCCGACGGTGCGCTTCGCGTCCACGCCGTCCGCGAACGTCGCCACCGCGAGGCCCGGGCGGGCGCATTCCGCCGCTACCGCGGACAGCGGCACGAGCGTCGTCCCGAGGCCGGCCACGACGAGCTGCACGATGGTGGTCAGCGACGCCGCGCGGGTGACCGACTGCGCGCCGGGGGTGCGGCGCACCTCGGCCAGGGTGCACAGTTCGACGATCTGGTCGCGCAGGCAGTGCCCGTCGTCAAGCAAGAGTAGCTCCATCTCGCGCAGCGCCTCGAGCGGCAGCGCGCTCGCACCGGCGAGGGGGTGCTCGGCCGGCACGACGGCGACGAACTCCTCGTCGTAAAGGGGCAGCTCCGTCACGCCGGTCGCGAGCGTCGGGGTGGCCATGATGGCGAGGTCGAGGGTGCCGTCGCGCAGCTGCTGCAGGAGGTGCTCCGTCTGGTTCTCCACGATGCGGGGCTCGAGCTGCGGGTACGCGTCGTGCAGCCGGGTGAGCAGCGCGGGTAAGAGGTACGGCGCGACCGTGGGGATGACGCCGATGGCGAGCGGGCCGCAGAGGGCGTCGCCCGTGCCGCGGGCGTGGGCGGAAAACGCGTCGGCGGCCTCGAGCGTCGCCTTGGCGTAGAGGAGGAGCTCCTCGCCGGCGGGGGTGACAATGACTCGGCGCGTGGAGCGCTCGATGAGCTGGATGCCCAAGCCCGTCTCCAGTGCGGCGAGCGCCTGGGAGGCCGACGGCTGCGAGATCCCCAGCTTGTTCGCCGCCGAAACGAAGTGCTTCTGCTCCGCGACGGTGACGAAGGTCCGCAGTTGCGCGAGTGTCGGTTTATACTCTCGATTGCCCATACCTATGAGTTTACATGGTTCCATAGTTTTTTCATTGAAACGTTCCGGATTCTGTGCCATACTGGAACCCGTCCGATGAAAACACGTCTGACCAGTTTCTTTGGAGGATAACTATGCCGATCATGACCGTTGGGGAGCGCTTCCCGGAGTTCGACCTCGTCGCCCTGAAGGGCGGCAACCTCAAGGAAGCGAACGCCGCTTCCCCGGACGACTACTTCGAGCGCGTCTCCCTGGACAAGTACGAAGGCAAGTGGAAGATCGTCTTCTTCTACCCGAAGGACTTCACGTTCGTCTGCCCGACTGAGATCGCCGCGTTCGGCAAGCTCAACGAGGAGTTCGAGGACCGCGACACGCAGGTGCTCGGCGGCTCCACCGACAACGAGTACTCCCACTTCAACTGGCGCGCGACGCACGAGGACCTGCTGAACATCCCGTTCCCGATGTTCGCTGACGTGCGCCACGACCTCATCCGAGCCCTCGGCGTGGAAAACGCGGACGGCGTGTGCGACCGCGCGACGTTCATCATCGACCCGGACGGCATCATCCAGTTCGTCTCCGTCACCCCGGACGCCGTCGGCCGCAACGTCGACGAGGTGCTGCGCGTGCTCGACGCGCTGCAGTCCGAGGAGGTCTGCGCATGCGACTGGCAGAAGAACGACCCGACCAAGAACATCGACAAGATGGCCGTGGTCCAGGAGTCCCTGAAGTAAGCACCCACCCCAACCCGTTCGACGAAGGAGATCGAGATGTCGATTGACAACCTGCGCGAGGCCCTGCCGGAGTACGCGAAGGACCAGAAGCTCAACCTCGGCTCGCTGGCGCGCTCCACCGAGCTCAGCGAGCAGCAGCTCTGGGGAACCCTGCTCGCCTCCGCGGCGGCGACGCGCAACGCGAAGGTCGTCGCCGAGATCGCGGAGGACGCGAAGACGCACCTCTCCGAGGAGGCGGTCGAGGCGGCGTACGGCGCGGCGACCGTCATGGCGATGAACAACGTCGCCTACCGCGCCAAGGGCTGGCTCGGCGACGACTACGCCAACGTCAAGTTCGGCTTGCGCATGAACATCATCTCCAAGCCGGGCGTGGAAAAGGCCGACTTCGAGCTGTGGTCGCTCGCCGTGTCCACCATCAACGGCTGCGAGCACTGCGCCGTCGCCCACGCGAACACCGTCCGCGAGGAGGGCGTGACCAAGGAGCAGGTCTGGGAGGCCGTCAAGGTCGCCGGCGTCGTCCAGGCCGTGGCCCAGGCCATCGCCATCGAGGACGCGCGCTAAGCGTATCGACGAGTAAACCTCCGGCAGGACACCGTTCCTGCCGGAGGTTTCGTCGTGAAGCGAGACGCCCTAAAGCGGGCTGAGCACGCGGCTGGTCAGCGAGAACAGGTCCTTCGGGTCGTCCGGCTCGGCGACGAGGTCGATGAAGGTCTGGAAGTCCGTGCCCGCCGTCGAATCGCGCAGGTAGCGCAGCGCGGAGAAGTCCTCGATGGCGAAGCCGACCGAGTCGAACAGCGTGATCTCCTCGTCGCTCGTGCGGCCCTCGCGCTGCCCGGCGATGACCTTCCAAAGCTCGACGACCTCGAAGTCCTCGGGCTTGTTCTGGATCTCGCCCTCGATGCGCGTCTGCGGCGGGAACTCGACGAAAACGGTCGCGTCATCGAGGATTCGCGGGTCGAGCTCGGTCTTGCCGGGGCAGTCGCCGCCGACACCGTTGATGTGCACGCCCGGGCGGACCAGCGAGTAATCCAGGATCGTGTTCTGCGCCTTATCGGCCGTGCAGGTGGTGATGATGTCGGCGCCCTCGACCGCGTCGTCGACGCTGTCAGCGAGGTAGACCTCGATGCCGAGCGGCTCGATGTTGCGGCGGAACTTCTCCATCGCGTTCGGGTCAATGTCGAAGATGCGCACGCGCTCGATGCCGAGTGCCGCGCGGAAGCCGAGCGCCTGGAACTCCGACTGCGAACCCGCGCCGATCATCGCCATGACCTGCGAATCCTTGCGGGCGAGGACCTTCGCCGCCATCGCGGACGTGGCGGCGGTGCGCAGCGCGGTGAGCAGCGTCATCTCCGCTTCGAAGGTGGGGTAGCCGTTGTCCACGTCGGCGAGGACGCCGAAGGCCGTCACGGTCTGAAAGCCGCGCGCCGGGTTGGAGGGGTGGCCGTTGACGTACTTGAAGCCGTACTCGATGGAGTCCGAGGTCGGCATGAGTTCGATGACGCCGATCGGGGTGTGGCTGGCCACGCGGGGGATCTTGTCGAACTTCTCCCAGCGGGCGAAGTCCTCCTCGATGTAGCCGAGGATGCCGGCGATGAGCTTTTCCACGCCGTGGTGGTCGATCCAGCGGCACATGTTGGTGACGTCGACGAGTTGGGTCATGGGAAGTTACGTCCTTTCGTAGAGGGTGCGGGTTAGTGCTTGGGTAGCGGGGGATCGATGTCGGGGGCCCTGTCACCCGTGATCTTCTCGTAGTTCACGTGGGAGCGGGAGATGAACTCGACGCGGTCGCGGACCTTGAACCACCCGAACGCGAGCGCGGGCCACATGAGCAGCGACACGACGAGCGTCCACGTGCCTACGGGGTAGTCGAAGGCCATGAGCACGACGACGAGCACGAGGAAGAGTAGCGAGATGATGTCGGTGGCCGGTGAGAACGGCGCCCGGTACGACGGCCGGGTGTACTTGCCCTCTTTCGCCAGCCGCACGAAGCGCATGTGCGACAGCGAGATCGCCGCCCAGGACGCCATGGTGCCCAGCGCCGAGATGTTGAGCACGACCTCGAAGGCCGCCTCCGGCACGAGGTAGTTGAGCACGACGCCGAACAGGGCGACGCCGGTGGTGAGCAGGATGCCGCCGTACGGCACGCCGCCCTTGGTCACCCGGCCGGCCCACTGCGGGGCCGAGCCGGCCTTAGACAGCGAGTACATGATGCGGCCGGTGGAGTACAGGCCCGCGTTGAGCGACGACAGCGCGGCGGTGATGACCACCAGCTGCGTGATCGGGCCGGCGGCCGGGACGCCGATTGAGTCGAAGAAGGTGACAAACGGCGACTCGTCCCCGGAGTAGTCGGTGTACGGCATGAGCAGGCACAGCAGCAGGACCGAGCCGAAGTAGAACAGCAACAGGCGGAACACGACGGCGTTGATGGCGCGCGGGATGTCGCGGCGCGGGTCCTCCGCCTCGCCCGACGTCGTGCCCAACAGCTCGATGCCGGCGAAGGCGAACACGACGCCCTGGATGACGATGAGGGCGGGTAGCACGCCGTTGGGGAACCAGCCGCCGTAGTCGGAGATGAGCGACAGACCGGTGGGCTCCCCGTTGGGCTTGCCGAAGATCACCATGAAGATGCCGACGGCCAGGAAGGTGAGCAGGAACGCGACCTTGATCAGCGAGAACCAGAACTCCATCTCGCCGAAGAACTTCACCGAAATGAGGTTCATCGCGGTCACCAGCACGATGACGGAGAGGGCGACCACCCACTGCGGGATGTCGTCGATCCAGGCGTAGTACTGGGCGAACCAGCGGATGTAGATCGCGAGCGCCGTGGCGTCCGCGACGGCGGTGGCCGCCCAGTTGAACCAGTATAGCCAGCCGGACACGTAGGCGGCTTTCTCGCCGTAGAACTCGCGGGTGTACGAGACGAATGACCCGGACGTCGGGCGGTGGACGATGAGCTCGCCGAGGCTGCGCAGGATGAGGTAGCCGATGAACCCGCACAGCAGGTACATCAGCGCCAGCGACGGGCCGGCCGATTCCAGGCGCGAGCCGGCGCCGAGGAAGAGGCCGGTGCCGATCGCGGACCCGATGGCGATCATGTTGATCTGCCGGGTGGACAGGCCCTTCTGGAGCCCTTCGTCCTCGTCCGGGAGGACGCCCGCTTTCGGGCGGGACGAGGGCGTGGGCGGCGTGGGCTTGGAGGTAGTCATTGCGGACCCCCTGGGGTAGGTGGATAGAGGAAGGGGAGGCTAGTCCCGGATGCCGGCCGGGTCGTGGATGACGCCGAAGCGGTGGAGGGTGGCGGAGACAGACTGCTCGAGCAGGTACGGCAGGAGCTCCCTGCGGCCGTCGATAAGCGCCGGCCCGTCGAACACCGCGGTCGAGATGTCGCCGTAGAGCTCCTCGGGGGCGTCGCCAATGACGCGCACGCGCGGCGGGTTGCCCTCGACGGTGTGCGCGTCGACGGTGACGCCCGCGGCCTCGAGGTCCGGCGCGAGCGTTGCCGGCGTGACGACGCGTACCGCGGTGCCCGTGATGGCGGCGGCGATGAGCTGGCGGTAGACGTCACGCAGCGCGTAGTGCTCGCCGACGTAGATCACGACCGGCTCGAGCGTGTTGCGGTAGCGGAAGATGTTCGCCTCCGAACGCAGGCCGGAGAAGTCGTGGCCGTGGCCAAACTCGCGGTCCCAGGCGCGCTGGTCGTACTCGGCGGCGCGGGAGAGCCAGCCGTAATCCTCGGTGCTCACCTGCGGGCGGAACTCCTCGAGCAGGCCCTGCACCTTCGCGGAGATGCTCACGCCCGGCGACGGCGCGAGGGTGTCGCTGTCGCGCCACGTGCCCATCTGCGCCACGTAGTTCGGCCCGCCCGCCTTCGCGCCGGGGCCCACCGAGGACTTCTTCCAGCCGCCGAACGGCTGGCGCTGCACGATGGCGCCGGTGATGCCGCGGTTGACGTAGACGTTGCCGGCTTCGACGCGGTCGAGCCAGTGGTTGATCTCGTCGCCGTCGAGGGTGTGGATGCCCGCGGTGAGGCCGTACCCGGTGGAGTTCTGCCACTCGATGGCCTCGTCGAGGTCTTTCGCGTGCATGATGCCCAGGACGGGGCCGAAGCACTCGTTCTGGTGGTACCAGGAGCCGGGCTTGACGTCGTCGCGGATGCCGGGGGACCAGAACTTGCCCTCCTCGTCGAGCTGCTTCGGCTCGAGCAACCAGGTCTCGCCGGGCTCGAGACGGGTCAGGCCGCGCTCGAGCTTCTCGCCGGGGGCCTCGATGAGCCCGTTCATCGTCGTCGACAGGTCGGTGCCCGGGCCGACGACGAGGGTGGAGGCGGCGTCGAGCAGCTGGTTCTTCAGCCGGTCGGATTCTCCGGCGGAGCCGACGAGGATGGCCAGGGATGCCGCCGAGCATTTCTGCCCGGAGTGGCCGAACGCGGAGAGGTAGAGGTCGTTGACCGCGAGATCCGGGTCCGCGGACGGGGTGATGATGATCGCGTTCTTACCGGAGGTCTCGGCCATCACGTTGAGCTTCGGGTTCCAGGACTTGAACAGCTGGGCGGTGTCAGAGGCGCCGGTGAGGATGATGGCGTCGACGGCGTCGTCGGTCAGCAGCGCCTTGCCCGCCTCGCTCTCGTCGGCGCGGACGTACTGCACGGTGTCCGGGTCGATGCCCTTCGCCTCGAAGACGGTGTGGATGCAGTCCGCGATGAGCTTGGCGCACTGCGTCACCTGCGGCGCGGGCTTGAGGATGACGGCGGAGCCGGCGGCGAGCGAGGCCATGACGCCGCCGGTGGGGATGGCGACGGGGAAGTTCCACGGCGGGACGACGACGGTGAGCTTGTTCGGCTCGAACTCGCCCGCGATGTCGTCGAGGTGGCGCGCGCTGTCGGCGTAGAAGTCGCAGAAGTCGATCGCCTCGGAGATCTCCGGGTCGGTCTGGTCGACGGTCTTGCCGGCCTCGTGGGCGGCGATGGCGATGAAGTCGCCGCGGCGACGCGCGATCTCGTCGCCGATGGCCTCGAGCACCTCGGCGCGCTCGTCGGAGGAACGCGCGCCCCAGGCCCGCTGCGCCTCGAGCGCGCGGGCAATGTGGTCGCGGATGGCGGACGGGTCGGTGATCTCCTCGCCGGTGTCCACCGCCGGCGGGTTGTTGAGGTGCTCGACGGCCCACGCGCGGTTCGCCTCGAGCGCCGGGTCGGTGTCCGGCTCGTTGAGGAAGCGGCCGGTGGCGGCCGAGTCGGCCGCCACGTGGCGCCCCTGCTCGTCGTTACGGTTCTGCGTGCGGTTCGGCCCGTTGTGCACGTCCCAGCGGTTGTCCACCGCCCAGCGGAAGACCTTTTCCTGCTCCTTGATCGGGTCGTGGTCCGCCGTCTTCGGCGCGAAGAGTGCGGGGAGGAAGTTCTGCGGGGCCGCCGTTTCCTCAAGGCGGCGCACAAGGTAGCTCACGGCGACGTCGAAGTCGTCGCGCTTGACCACCGGGGTGTAGAGGATCTGGCGTCCGTAGACGTCGCGGACGATCTCCTGCTGCGCGGGTGACATGCCCTGCAGCATCTCCGAATCCACCATGCTGGTCACGCCGCGGCGCTGCGCGAGCTCGTAGGCGAGCGCGGAGGTGAAGAGGTTGTGCGAGGCGACACCGATGGACAGCGCGTCCGCGTACTCCGGGCGGAGGATGAAGTCGAGCAGGCGGTAGTAGTTCGCGTCGACCTCGTCCTTGGTCAGGTACGGGGCCTGCGGCCAGCCCTTCACCTCGGCGTGATGGCGCTCCATGGAGAGGTTCGCGCCCTTGACTAGGCGGATCTTGATCTTCGAGCCTCCCTCGGCCACACGCCGCTGCGCGAACTCGGCGAGGTACTCCAGCGCGCCGAGCGTGTCCGGCAGGTACGCCTGGAGCACGATGCCGCCCTCGTAATCTTTGAACTCGTCCTCGCTGAGCAGCTGGGTGAACACGTCGATGGTGAGGTGGAGGTCGTGGTACTCCTCCATGTCCATGTTGATAAACACCCGCGGGTCGCGGTCGCGCGCCGCGCGGTAAAGCGGCCGGATGCGGTCCTTCACCTGGCGCACGCACTCGTCGTAGTCCCAGTGGTTGAGCTGGGAGACCATCGAGGACGCCTTCACCGAGACGTAGGTGACGCGCGGGTTCTTGATGAGGGCGAGGGTGCGCTCCGCGCGGTCGGTCGCCTCCTCCTCGCCGAGGACGGCCTCGCCAAGGAGGTTGAGGTTGAGCTGCTCGCCGCGCTGCTTCGCGTTGTCGAGGAGCTTGTTCACCGCGTCGGACTCGGCGTCGAGCACGAGGTGGCCGACGAGCTGGCGCAGTCGGGCACGCGCGGCGGGCACGACCACGTTGGGCAGGAACGGTCCGACGAAGGCGCCCACGCCGACGAGCAATGCGTTGATCTGGCCCAAGAACCGCGCGTCCACGCCGCGTGTGATGGAGCGCAGCGCGTTCGCGGCCACCCGGTTGCTCTCCGGGCGCATGACGCGGTCGACGAAGTCCATGGTGAAGCGCACGCCGTTGTCGTCTCGGAGCATTTCGGCGAGCTGCTGGGTGGAGGCGTCGTTGGCGTCCGCCTCCGCTGTCTCGTCCATCCAGTGGTAGGCGCGCGCGACGGCGGCCTCGACGACGGCGTCGAGATCGGCGCTGTTCGGCGGCGGGGTCTGGCTGGTGCTGAGCTGTGGCATCTGTGTTCCTTATCACTCAAGAGTCATGAATGTGACAACGCATAACTTAGGCCAGGAGTGGGAGCGTCATGACAACCGCCCCGGTGTTTTTCCGCCGTGACGCAAAACCCCCGCTCACACCGTGGTTCGAGCGGGGGTGGCGGGGGAGGAGGTGGGGCCTAGAGGCCGCCGAACGGCCCGCGCAGCGGGTCGAACGGCTTGATCGTCTCGTCGACCTCGCCGGTGACGATCTGCTTGGCCAGCATCTTGCCGGACAGCGGGCCGAGGATGATGCCCCACAT
>ERZ1029874.39-NODE-39-length-22635-cov-38.364393_pt1 | contig 22635 bp, 24 predicted proteins | sample MGYA00519235_ERZ1029874 | MGnify/ENA primary metagenome ERZ1029874 (study PRJEB33666, sample SAMEA4610926) | skin metagenome | biome: Human-associated habitat; feature: Malodor aspect; material: skin | place: Philippines | collected 2015-08 ...
GCACCTCGGGGTCGTAGGTGGCCAGATCCTGGTAGCGGAGGTCTTCAGACACTTCCACCGGGTCCTTTCTTCTCTCGTTGCAATGACGCTTCGAAGTATAGGGAAGCCCGGGGCCGCGTTTGCCCGGTTTCGCGGCCCGTTCGCCGGCCTGTGCAGCCGACCCGTCCGCGGGGTGCGACAATGTTCGCTATGTCACGAGCCGACACCTCGCCGTACCTCGACTTCCACCGCCGCGACTGGCGCGAACGGCGCGCCACGATGCCCCAGGTGCTCACCGAGGACGAGCTGGAGGCCCTCTCCGGCATCGGCGAGAACCTCGACCTGCAGGAGGTCGAGGACATCTACCTGCCCATCTCGCGCCTTATCCACCTGCAGGTGCGCGCCCGGCAGAAGCTGACGAAGGCGACAGAGACCTTCATCGGCGACGACCCGGGGCACGTGCCGTTCATCATCGGCCTCGCGGGGTCGGTGGCGGTGGGCAAGTCCACCACCGCCCGCGTGCTGCAGGTGCTGTTGCAGCGCTGGGAGTCCCACCCGCGCGTCGACCTCATCACCACTGACGGCTTCCTCTACCCCGGCGAGGTGCTCAAGGAGCGCGGCCTCATGGCCCGCAAGGGCTTTCCCGAGTCCTACGACCGGCGCAACCTCATGCGCTTTGTCACCGAGGTGAAGTCCGGCCAGCCCGTGGTCAAGGCGCCGATCTACTCGCACGAGGCCTACGACATCCTCCCCGATGAGGTCATCGAGGTGCGCCAGCCCGACATCCTCATCCTCGAAGGCCTCAATGTCCTGCAGACCGGCCCGACCCTCATGGTCTCCGACCTGTTCGACTTCTCCATCTACGTCGACGCGAAGACGGAAGACATCGAGCGCTGGTACATCGAGCGCTTCCTCAAACTGCGCGACACCGCCTTCCATGAGCCCGGGGCGCATTTCGCGCCGTACGCCGAGCTTGACGACGCTCAAGCGGCCTACGCCGCCCGCGAACTCTGGCAGACGATCAACCTGCCCAACCTCGTGGAGAACATCCTGCCCACCCGGGTGCGCGCCTCGCTCGTGCTGCGCAAGGACTACGACCACACGGTCCAGCGCGTGCGCATGCGCAAGATCTAGCTCCTTATTTGCCGAAGCGGCGGGAGCGCTGCGAGTAGTCGCGCAGCGCGCGCAAGAAGTCGATCTTGCGGAACGCCGGCCAGTACGTGTCCGTGAACCAGATCTCGGAGTACGCGGCCTGCCAGAGCAGGAACCCGGAGAGGCGCTGCTCGCCGGACGTGCGGATGACCAGATCCGGGTCCGGCTGTCCCGACGTGTACAGGTGGGCGGCGATCGACTCGACCGTCACCTCGTCGGCGATGTCTTGGGCGGCGACTCCGGCGGCAGCTTTGTCGTCGATAAGCGAACGCACCGCGTCGACGATCTCCTGGCGCCCGCCGTAGCCGACGGCGATATTGACGGTGAGGCCGGGTTTCTCGGTGGTGGCGGCGGCGCTCTGGCGCATGCGCGCGGCGACGGCGTCGGGCAAGAGGTCGAGCTGGCCGACGAGGCGCACCCGGCAGGAGTAGTCCTCCGTGGCCAGGTCCTCGATGACGCCGGAGATGATGTCGAAGAGGAACTCCACCTCTTCGGTGGTGCGCTGCAGGTTTTCGGTGGACAGAAGGTAGATCGTGAGCACGTCGATGCCCATCTCCGCGGACCAGCGCACGAGCTCGCCGATCTTCGCGCCGCCGGCGCGGTGGCCGTGGGAGATGTCCTCGAAGCCGGCCTCGCGCGCCCAGCGGCGGTTGCCGTCCGCCATCACCGCGATGTGCTTCGGGCGCTTCTTGCCCCGCAGCTCGCGCTTCAGGCGGGCCTCGTAGAGCGGGTACAGGAGGTAGCGAACCTTGGACAGGACAGTCACGGTCTCGATCCTAACCCGCTAGAAGACGCGCTTCTTGTGCTGGTCGAGCAACCCGGCCTCGGCCATCGCCTTGTCGACGGCCTGCTCGTCGAACGGGTCGATCCCATGCGCCTCGGCGAACGCCTGGCGGCGCTTGAAGCGCGAGAAGCGGCGGTGGAACGCGTAGCCGATAGCCAGCACCACCACGCCGAGCGCAACGATGATGAGCAACCCCACCGGGGAGGCTTTGCCGAAGTCCGGGCCGACCGGGTTCTCTGCGGGGGCCTGGGCGACGACGTACAGCGACGCGTTGTTCGCGGCCGTAATAAATGTCTGCATGGTCTACTCGCTCTCTTCCGGGATGCCGGCGAAAAGATCCGTCTCGGGCAGCTGCGTGTCCACCCTGCTGCGCGCGAGCTCGAACTCCTCGGTGGGCCACACGTCCTGCTGGTCCTCCACCGGGCTGGCCAGGAACGCGCCCGCCGGGTCGATCTGCGTGGCGTGGGCGGTCAGCGCCGCGGCACGCTGGCCGAAGTAGTCCCCGCACTCGACCTGGGTGGTCACCCGGTCAAACACGTCGCCCTCGGCCTCTTCCCACCGCTTGATCATGAGCTCGTAGGGGCTCTTCTCCCCGCGCTCGTAGAGCCGCTCCTGCAGCAGCTTCATGCGCTGGAGGATGAAGCCGTGCGAGTAGTAGAGCTTCAACGGGGTCCACGGCTCGCCTGCCTCGGGCGCGAACTCCGGGTCGCCCGCCTTGTCCCAGGCGATCATGGATACCGCGTGCACCATGAGGTGGTCCGGGTGCGGGTACCCGCCGTTCTCGTCGTAGGTGATGATGACGTGGGGCTTGAAGTCGCGCACCTGCTCCACGATCTTCACCGCCACCGCCTGCGGGTCCTGCACCGCGAACGAGCCTGCCGGCAGCGGCGGCAGCGGGTCGCCCTCGGGCAGGCCCGAATCCTCGTACCCGAGCCAGACGTGCTCGACGCCGAGGGCCTCGGCCGCGCGCGCCATCTCCTCGCGGCGCACCTCGAGGATGTTCTCGAGGACCCCGGGGCGGTCCATCGCCGGGTTAAGCACGTCGCCGCGCCGGCCGTCGGTGCAGGTGACCACCTTCACCCGGTTGCCCTCCGCGGCGTACTTCGCCATCGTGGCGGCGCCCTTGGAGGACTCGTCGTCGGGGTGTGCGTGGATCGCCATGAGACGGAACCCGGTCACTCGCTTGCTCCAACTTTCGTAGGGGTTAGTTCTTTACCTCCGGGCTATCTTAGTACCATCGACCAGGAATTCCCCCACCTGCAAGGAGCCGACAGTGAGCACCACGACATCCCGCCCAGCGCAGCGCTACGGTTCGTCGTCACGCGGCGGCACCACGGGCGGCAAGGTGGTTGCGGTGATCGCGGTGCTCCTCGTCACGGCCATCCTCGTCGTGAGCGCGCGCGCCCTCCTCGAGCGGTTCAACCGCCCCGTCACGGCCGAGTTCATTTCGCAGGAGCGTATCGACGACTCCACGGGCCGTCTCTGGATCGACGTCGACCGGAAAGACCCCTCGCAGCCCGCGTACTGCATCGTCACCGCGGTGGACTACTCGCACGCGGAAGTGGGCCGGCGCGAGGTGATCCTGCCGGCCGGCGGCGAGAAGCACGAACGCCTGGCCGTAGAGCTGCCCGTGCGCGAGCCGCTCGTCTCAGGGCGCATCTACGGCTGCTCCGACAAGCTGCCGTTCTACATGGACCCGGACAGCTCGTTCTACGGCGCCCGGTAGGCCGGGAAGCGCAGGCCCGTGTGGTAATCTTCTGCGCGTATATCTGCACATGCAGGCCCGCATCCGGCGGGCCCGTTTCACGTATGAGGGAAGGTTCTCACCCCAATGGCTGAATCCCAGCAGCAGTACATCACCCCCGAAATGAAGGCCAAGCTCGAGGCCGAACTGCAGCAGCTCATCGATAACCGCCCCGTCATCGCGGCCGAGATCAACGAGCGCCGCGAGGAGGGCGACCTCAAGGAGAACGCGGGCTACGACGCCGCCCGTGAGCAGCAGGACCAGGAAGAGGCCCGCATCAAGCAGATCTCCGAGATTCTCTCCAACTCCACGACGGAGCGCACCGGCGTCGTCGAGGGCGTCGCCCACGTCGGCTCCGTGGTCCACGTGTACTACGACGGCGACGAGAACGACCGCGAGACCTTCCTCATCGGCACCCGCGCCGCCTCCACCGGCAACGCGGACCTGGAGACGTACTCCGAGAACTCCCCGCTGGGCGCGGCCGTCGTCGGCGCCGCGGAGGGTGAGACGCGCACGTACACCGCCCCGAATGGCCGGGAAATTCAGGTCACGGTCGTTTCGGCCGAGCCGTATGATTCAGACAAGGCCTCCACGCCCCGTTCGAAGTAGCCGCACAACCTCTTTTTACAACGAAGGATTTTCCCCGTGATTTCCACAACTTCCCGCAAAGCAGTCGCCGGCATCGCCGCCCTCGCGGCGCTCGCCCTCGCAGGGTGCACCCCGCCCCACGAGAACTCCTCGGACGTCAAGGTCGACACCGCGAAGACCCAGGATCCGGATTCGCTCAAGGGTGCCACCACCACCGCGCCCACCTCCGCCACGAACGTGACCGAGGCCGTGGAGAAGAACAAGACCACCGGCACCGCCGAGCTGTCCCCGGAGAAGACTCCGATGTTCAACAACTGCGATGCGACCCACCTGCTGCGCCCAGCGAAACTCACCGCGGACTGCAAGAACCAGGACGACTTCCTCGAGGACATCGTCTGGGACAAGTGGGGAGAGGACCTCGCCGAGGGCACCGCGACGCGCGTGGTGAAGAACCCGGACAACCGCGAGGAGGGCATCAAGGTCGTGCTGGGCAACCCGCAGATTGTCAACGGCGATCTGGTGTTCACCACCATGTCCGTCAACGGCGCCCCGGTGAAGCCGGAGAACGACTACTAGAGCAGTAACGCCCAAAGCCCCGCCCACGCGCGAATCGCGCGGGCGGGGCTTTGCCGTATTGCTGCTACCGCTCGTCGGTGAAGTAGGACAGCAGGCGCAGGATCTCCGTGTAGAGCCACACGAGGGTGACGGCGAGGCCGAGGGCAACGCCCCAGGCCTCGCGCTCCGGCGCGCCGGTGCGAACGAGCTTGTCAGCGAGGTCGAAGTCCTGGAGGAACGACATCGCCGCGAGGATGACGCAGAACACGCCGAAGATGATCGAAATGGTGCCGCCGTCGCGCAGCGGGCTCACCCCGCCGAAGATGGCGAGCAGCCAGTTGCCGATCGCCATGATGGCGACGCCGAAGACAGCGCCGGTGATCGCCCGGTTCAGCCGCGGGGTGACGCGGATCGCGCCGCGGCGGTAGACGAAGAGCATGCCGACAAACACGCCGACCGTGCCCAGGATGGCCTGGAAAATCATCTCGCCCGCGTCCGCGCCGCCGAGGGAGAACCAGCCGGAGACGACGAGCGAGAACCCGCCGAGGAACAGGCCCTCGAACACGGCGTAGATCAGCGTGACCGCCGGTGAGCCGAACTCCCGGCGGAACGCGTGGACGAGGGTGGTGATGAAGGAACCGATGAATCCGACGAACGTCAGCCCCGCCCCGAGGGCCGGGTCGACGTAGGCGTAGAGGAAGAAGTTGAGCAGCGCGACCGCGATGATGACGGCGAGGGTGATGCCGGTCTTGCTCACCACGTCGTCCACCGTCATGGGGCGGTCTTGGCGGACCTCCGGGGCGTATCCGGCGGCAGGCTGGCCGTCGTAGCCGCCGTCCGCCACCGCGCCGGGGAGGTTACGGAGTACTGGGTTAGTGCTTCTCAAGACGCACAAATCCTTTCGAGTCTTCTGCGGGTCCGATGTTGAACTCGGGTCCCATGTCACCGTCTACAACGTCACGCCACGCAAAAAGGTTCCCAATCCTAGAATCGGCGCCCATGGGAGTCTTCGACCGGATGCGCCGCGGGCCGCTCACACAGGGCGACGCCGTGCGCGGGCACCTCGCCCGCGCCACCGCCGGGGCGGACGCCTACTCGTATAACTACCGTGGCCTCGAGGTGCACGCGTACTTCGTCGACGAGCCGCTCCCCCACATCCTGTACTGCACGTTCGGGGTGTCCGAGGTCGCGTCTTCGCAGCCGACGGCGGGAACGCAGACCGAGCTCACGCTGCGCGTCCCGGTCGCCGCTGGCCTGCCGCCGCAGTGGCCCGCGGACCAGCTCGCCAGGCTCGCCGGCATGGGGCTGGCCCCGGGCCACCACGTCGCCGTCGCGAGCGGCCCCGGTTCCCTCACCGGGTTCGTGTGCGTCACCGACCCGGTGCTCGGGCTTCTCGATGCCCCCACGGGCCTCACCCGCTTCACCTACGCCGCCGGGCTCAACGGGGACGACTACGAGCGGATGCTGCGCTGGGACCCGGTCAAGTTCGCGGGGCTGCTCGGCGAGCATGTGCCCCTTGGGCTCACGGACCCCGGCCGCGCGCCTTTGTCGGCCCGCCCGGGGCTGCGCGAGCGGCTGGACGCGGCGGCGGGGGCCGAAGGGTCGTCGATACGCGCGATGCTCGCGGGCCGACTCGACGTGGATGCGGACGGCGAGACGGCGCTGGTGGCGGTGGATGCGCAGGCGGCGCGCGACCTCCTGCGCGCGGCGCGCTACCGGCTACTCAAGCGGCGCGCGTTCGCGCTCGTGCGCGGCGAGGCGTGGCTGCTGCTCGACCCCGAAGCGGCGCGCGCGGAGCTGGGCCCCGCCCACGCCGTCGTGCCCGCCCCAGCGGAGCTCGCGCACGAGCTGCTCGCTGTGCTCGACGCAGCGCCGGGGACGTACCGCCTGCGCACCGCGCCGCTCACGCTGCGGGTTGCGTAGCGGCGGTTATTTGAACACGGTGCCCCACTCGTCGCGCTTGTCCAGGAACTCCTGCGCGGCCTGCTTCGCGGCGTCGAGGTCGTGGTTCGCGCCCCAGCCGCACTGCTTCTCGTTGGCCGCCGGGACCTCGCTGGCGTTCGTGATGTCGGTGAGCGTCTGCTCGACGAGCTCCGCCACCTCCTCCTCCGACGGGTCGCCGGCGAGCATGAGGTAGAAGCCGGTCTGGCAGCCCATCGGGCCGAAGTCGATGACGTTGTCCGCGTGGTTGCGGGCGTGCTCGGCGAACATGTGCTCCAGCGAGTGCACCGTCTTCATCTCGAGGTGGTCCTCGTTCGGCTGCTTGAAGCGGATGTCGTACTTCACAAGCGTGTCGCCCGCGGGCAGTTCCTTCCTGTCGGCGAGGCGGATGAAGGGTGCGGCTACCTTGGTGTGGTCGAGGTTGAACGACTCGACGTTCATGCGAGATTCAGTCATGGACCCAACTGTACTGAAAGGCTCCGACATGCCCACCACCCTCGTCTGGTTCCGCGACGACCTGCGGCTTACCGATAACCCGGCGCTGACCTGGGCCGCCGAGCGCGGCGACGTAGTGGGCGTGGTGGTGGACGAGACCACATCGAGGCCGCTGGGACGCGCAGCAACGTGGTGGCGCGACCGCTCCATCGCAGAACTCAGCGAAAGGGTCCCGCTTACGCGCGCGGCAGGCGACCCGCGGGAGATTATCCCGAAGATGGCCAGCGAGCTTGGTGCGGAGGTGGTGTGGAACCGCCGCTACCATTCCACCGAGATCGACGCGGCGGTCAAAGACGCGTGCGGCGCGCGGTCCTTCCCGGGCTTCCTGCTGACGGAGCCGTGGGAGATGCGCACGGGCTCCGGCATGCCGTACCGCGTGTTCACCCCGTTTTATAAGGCCGTGCAAGCACACCTCGCCGCCCACCCGCCGTCGGTGCTGCCCGCGCCGGCGCTCGAGGGGCAGGTGCGTACCGCGGTCCCCCCGGCACCTCACTGGGCCGAGCCCCTCGCCGAACACAACTCCCCCGGCGAACTGGCTGCGCTCGACCGCTTCCACGCCTTTTTGGACGGGTTGGCGGACGGCGCCCACTACTCCAACAACGACCTGACCCCGGGCGCGACCTCCGGGCTGTCGGCGCACCTGCGTTTCGGCGAGCTCTCCCCCGGCTACGTGTGGGCCGAGACGGTGGCGCTAGGTGAGGCGCACCCAGCCGCAGCAGCGGATGCGTACGCGTTTCTGCGCCAGCTGGTTTGGCGCGACTTCGCCTGGCACCGCTTCTACCACCTGCCGGATTTGCACCTGCACAACGTGCGCAGCCAGTTCGACGCGTTCGACTGGGCGTGGAGCGAGCACGCCGACCCGATGGCGCACCTGTACGCCTTCGCGAGGCCCGAGATGGACGGCACCGCAGAGCACCTCGAGCAACTCGCCGCTTGGCAGCGTGGGGAGACCGGCATCCCCCTCATTGACGCGGGCATGCGGGAGCTGTGGCTGACCGGCACGATGCACAACCGGGTGCGCATGGTGGTGGGGTCCTGGCTGACGAAAAACCTGGGCATCCACTGGCGCCACGGCGAGGAATGGTTCTGGGACACGCTCGTGGACGCCGATGTCGCGTCCAACCCGTTCAACTGGCAGTGGGTCGCGGGCTCCGGTGACGACGCCGCTCCCTACTTCCGCATTTTCAACCCCATCACGCAGCAAGAAAAGTTCGACCCCTTGGGCAAGTACGTGACCAAGTGGCGGCCGGAAGCGCTGCTCCCCGGCTACCCGGAACCCATGGTGGACGTCAAGGAATCCCGCAAGGTGGCCCTTGCCGCTTACGAGGACATCAAGTCCGTGTCGGGGCCGCAGGTAGGGTGAGCCCTTGTGACTTCCCTCTTGCGCAAAGCCGTCGCTGTCCTCACTGCCGCCGCGCTTACCCTCTCCCCCGCGCCCGCCGTCGCGCAGCCCGCCGCGGCGAACGTGGTGGTCTTCGGCGACTCGTTTGCCGCGAACCCGGACCAGTACCGGTCCACCGCGCTGCAATTTATTGGCGCTTCGAGCCTGTCGAGCATGTTGGGCGCACCGGAGCGGATCTTCGAGTCGTACCCGCACCAGCGCGGGTGCCTGCAGGGGCCCGACAACTGGCCGCGGCAGCTGCAAGCCACGACCGGCAGGCAGGTCGCCGACTGGTCCTGCACCGGCCACACCTCCGCCGAATTGCTCTCGCGTATCGACGACGCCGTGCGCGCCGGGTCCCTCACCCGCGCCACCCGGTCGGTAGTGATCTCAGTTGGGTTCAACGATTTCTGGCGCGGCCCGGCGGTCAACCTCGCTGCGGGCTACGATACAGCCGCCATCCAGGACGCTTATCTGTGGAACCTGCGTGAGGCCGCGGCGAAGATCCGCGCGGCGGCGCCGGGAGCGAGGATCGTCATGGTCGGGATGTTGTCGGTGACGGAGGCCGCCGGCGCCCAACGGGTGTGCCTGCTCAACGTGGTGCCGAACTTGCCGCTTGGTATCCCGGTACCCCCTATCCAACGGTTGGAGTCCCTGAACCAGGACAACCAGCGCCGCGCCGCGTCCCAGATCGGTGCCGCATTCATCGACATCAAGGCGATGTCTGCCGGGCACACGACCTGCGCGCCCGACTCGCAACGCTGGGTGGCTGGCCTCATTGACACCACCACGGACAGTTACAACATGGCATTCCATCCCTCGCGCGCTGGCTCGCAGTTCGTCGCCGAGCAGGTAGCGGGTGCGCTGTGATCGAGTTTTGCAACATAAGCAAGCGGTACCCGGGCACCGACACCCCGGCCGTCGCCGACTTTTCATACCGGGTGGATGAAGGCAGCGCTACCGTCTTCGTCGGCCCCTCCGGTTGCGGGAAGACGACTCTTTTGCGCATGGTGAACCGGATGGTGGAGCCAACTTCCGGCGAGGTAATGGTGCGGGGCCGCAACGTCGCCGATGAGGACCCGGTGAAGCTGCGCCGTTCCATCGGCTACGTGATGCAGCATTCTGGCCTGATGCCGCACCGGTCGGCCGTCGATAATGTGGCGGACATCGCGCGGCTGGCTGGGGCGGGCAAGCGGGAGGCGCGCGATCGCGCGTTGGAGATGTTGGAGCTGGTCAACCTCGACCCCTCGCTGGCGAAGCGCTACCCCGCCGAGCTGTCCGGCGGCCAGGCGCAGCGCGTCGGCGTGGCGCGCGGCCTGGTCAACCGCCCCGACATTTTGATGATGGACGAGCCCTTCGGTGCCGTCGACCCCGTGGTGCGCCGCAAACTGCAGGAGGAAGTGCTGTCGCTGCGCGAGCGCTTGGGCACCACGGTGCTCATGGTCACCCACGACATTGACGAGGCCTTCATTATCGGCGACCAGGTCGTCGTCCTCGGGCCGCAGGCACGCATCGAGCAGGCCGCGACACCTGCGCAGATCGTCTCCCACCCAGCCAACGAGACGGTGCGCGACTTCACAGGCGCGGCCTCGCGTGAGCTCTCCGTCGTCGAGCGCGACGGGAGCCGTCTGCTTATCGACGCCTCCGGAACCGTCAAAGGTGTCCTGAAATGAACTGGGGTTGGTTGAGCGCCAACAGCGGGCGCATCGGGTCGCTGGCCCTGGACCATCTGGCGATTTCCGCCCCGGCGATCCTGCTCGCATTTCTCGTCGCGGTGCCGCTTGGGTGGCTCGCGCACAAATCCGGCCCCGCGCGCGAGGTGCTGGTGGTGCTCACCAGCCTGATCTACGTCATCCCGTCGCTCGCCATGTTCATCCTCATGCCGCTGGTACTGAGCACATCGATCCTCTCCCCACTCAACGTCGTTGCGGCCATGACGCTCTACGGCATCGCACTCATGGTCCGCTCCGCCGCCGACGCTTTCGACGCCGTGCCCAATGACGTGCGCCAATCCGCCACCGCCGCGGGGTACGCGCCGGCCCGGCGCGTGCTCGCGGTCGAGCTGCCACTCGCCACGCCCGGGCTCATCTCCGGGCTGCGCGTGGTGGCGGCGTCGACGATCAGCCTGGTCTCCGTCGGTGCGCTGATCGGCGTGCAGTCGCTGGGCACCCTGTTCACGGAAGGGTTCCAGCGCTCCTTTCCCACCGAGATCCTCGCAGGCCTTGTCGGCACCGTGCTGCTTGCCGTGGTGGTGGATCTTCTCATCGTGGCGCTCGGCCGCGCAGCCACGCCGTGGACCCAGGCAGGGGGCCGATGAATGCAGTACCTCCTTGAGGCGTTTAACTACCTGTTCGACCCCACTCACTGGCGCGGCCCCTCCGGTCTCGCCGCGCGCGCAGCGGAGCACCTCGGCTACACGGCGCTCGCGGTCGCAGTGACCGCGCTCATTGCCGTCCCCGTCGGCGTGTGGGTGGGTCACACCCGCCGTGGGGCCTCCGCCGTCTTGAGCGTGGCGGGCGCCCTGCGCGCGCTTCCGGCGCTCGGCATGATCACGTTCCTCGCCGTGGCACTGCCCATGGGCGTGCGCGTGCCCCTCGTTCCGGCCACCATCGCGCTTGTCTTGCTTGCTGCGGCTCCCCTGGTGACCGGCATTGTGGCGGGCTTCGAGTCCGTCGACCCCGAGGTTATCCATTCCGCACGCGCCGCCGGCTACTCCGAGCGGCAGATCCTCACCCGCGTGGAACTCCCGCTCGGCGCCCCGGTCATGGTCGGAGGCTTGCGCTCCTGCGTGGTCCAAGTGCTGGCCACGGCCACAGTGGTCGCGTACATCGGGCTCGGCGGCCTCGGGCGGCTGCTTATCGACGGCCTCGCGGTCCAAGACTATTCCCGCATGGTCGCCGGAGCCCTCGCCGTGACCGCCCTGGCGCTTGTCGTGGACCTGTGCCTCGCCGCCCTGCAGCGCTGGGCCCGGCCGAAAGTCCATTCCACGGACTAACATGGGCGCGCATGCATACTAAACCCCTCGCGGCCGGGTTGGTCGCACTTGCCACACTCACCCTCGTCTCGTGCTCCAACGATGACCCGCTCGACTCCGCCAGCACAGATTCTGAGGCTGCCGCGCAAACGGTGGTGATCGGCACCGCGAACTTCCCCGAGTCCGAAATCATTGGCCAGATCTGGGCTGAGGCGCTGCGTGAGGAAGGCTTCGAGGTCAAGGTGAAGTCCGGCATCGGGTCGCGCGAGGTGTACCTCTCCGCACTCCAGGACGGCTCGATCACCATCGTGCCGGAGTACTCCGGCAACCTCACCCAGTTCTTCGGTGAGCTGCCGGAAGGCGCGGACGAAACGCAGGTGCGCGACACGCTCGCCAGCGTGCTGCCCGCGGATTTGGCCGCCGGCGAGTTCAGTCCGGCCGAATCGAAAGACGCTTACCGCGTCACCCGCGCCACCGCCGACGAGTACGGCCTGACCACCATCGGCGACCTGGACAAGCTCAAGATGATCACCGTCGCCGCCCCGCCCGAGTTCGCGGAACGCCCATACGGCCCGAAGGGGCTTACCAGCGCATACGGTATCGACGCCGCAAAGATCTCCGTCAACCCGATCTCCGACGGCGGCGGCCCGCTCACCGTCGCCGCACTGACACAGGGCAAGGCTGACGCGGCTAACATCTTCACCACCTCCCCCGCGCTGCTTGACGACGGCCAACCCGCCGACCTGGTGATCCTCGATGACCCGAAGCACCTCATCCCGCCGCAAAACGTCCTGCCCGTCTACCGCTCGGGCGAGCTTCCGGACGGCGCCATCGACGTGATCAACCGCATCGACGCAAAGCTGACCACGGAGGATCTCGTAGCGATGAACATGCGCAACGTCGGTGAGGAACGAGCGGAACCGAAAACCATTGCCAAAGACTACGTCGAAGGACTGAAGTAACCATGACGCCACTGCAGAAATTCCTCATCCCCCTTTTCGGCGGTGCGGGAGCCCTCCACTTCCTCAAACCCGAGCCGTTCGATTCCATTGTTCCCCCGCAGCTGCCCGGCAAGGCACGCACCTATACCGAGGTATCGGGAGTCGCCGAGCTCGCCGCCGCGTCACTGATTGCGGTGCCCAAGACTCGCAAGCTCGGGGGCCTGTTTTCCGCCGCGCTGCTGCTCGGCGTGTGGCCCGCAAACTTCTACATGGCCTGGCAGTGGCGCGACAAGTCCTGGCCGCTGCGCCTCGGCGCCGTCGCGCGGCTGCCACTCCAAGTGCCGATGATCAAGGCCGCGCTCGGGCTGCGAAAAGCGTCCGCGCGTGGCTGAAGGGCCGGATTTCCGGCGCGCGATCGTCGATAAGCTTGCTGCTCGCGCTGAAGCTTCTTCGATTTGCCCCTCCGAGGTGGCGCGCGAGCACGGCGGCGACGACTGGCGCGACCTGATGGACCCCGTGCGCGCGGCCGCGGGTGAGCTGGTGGAGCGCGGCATCGTCGTTATCACGCAGGGCGATCAGACGGTTGACCTGGCGACGGTGAAGGGGCCGATCAGGATTCGACGTGGGCCGCAGTGGGATCGTGAGCCTGAGGCCCCGCCCCAATGATTGCGAAACGAGTGCCCCCAGTCGGACTCGAACCGACACTTGGCGGATTTTAAGTCCGCTGCCTCTGCCAATTGGGCTATAGGGGCTCCGCGGGCAAGTGTAGTGTCGCCCCCGGCTCTCCCAGAAATCCGCTAGCGCAGGAACCGCCGAACGGGCTGCAGAAGCTTGCACTGCGAAGCGAGCTTCGACCCCTTAACCTAGCTGTGCGGGACATAAGTAATTCCTGAGCGCCCGCACATACACCTTGCTCCTACCATCACCTTGGGGTTTTCCATGCGCATTCAGCTTCCTCCCACGCTCCAATCTCTTATCCGAAATTTGAACCTCGAGCAGATTCTGGCCGCAGCCGTCGGGATCTTCGTCGCTGGCGGGCTCATCGGCGGCGCAATCGGTGCCGCGGCCGGTGCAGGCAGCTCTACGTCTCGCACAGGCATCGCGTCTGCCGAGACCACGACCTCCGTGTCCGCTACGTCTTCAGCCACTGTCGTATCATCCACCGCCACAACAGCAGCTCCCACTACCGCATCGCCCACCTCTACTGCGCCAGTTACCGGCACGACCACACCCGTCGAACCAACGACCACGTCTTCTGCCCTGAAGGGTCCACAGCTTGAGGCGAGGGCGAAGCTGAGCGCTCTCTATCTGGCTGATGGCCCTACCTCCGGCAAGGACACCACCGCCAAAAACGGGCAGACCCCGCCGTATAACGGGCAGGTCATCCCTGGTTTCTCCGGCATGATCGAGATCGGCGACGGAACGTTCTACGGGCTCCCCGACAACGGTTTCGGTGCGAAGGCGAATTCCTCTGATTTCATGCTGCGCATTTACCAGGTGAAGCCGGACTGGGAAACCGCAGAGAACGCCAAACAGCCCGGTGATGCCGGTGGTGTGGAGGTGTTGCGCTACATCTCCATCAACGACCGCAACAACCTCATTGGCTGGGACATTGTGAACGAAGACACAAAGGACCGTCTCCTCACCGGCGCAGATTTTGATCTGGAGTCGTTTGTTCAAGACGCCGATGGCTCGTTCTGGATCGGCGAGGAGTTTGGTCCCTTCATCCTGCACGTCGACTCCAACGGAACACTGCTTGATGCTCCGTACCCGTACCCAGGTGTGAAGAGCCCCTCGAATCCGACCCTTGGCGCCGCTGAAGAGCCCAACTTACGCAACTCGAAGGGATTTGAGGCGATGGCGTTCGACGGCCGCTACCTCTACCCGATCTTCGAGGGCTACCTCAACGATGCCGCGGACAAGAAGACCCGCGTGATCTCCCAGTTCGATACCACCACGGGCGCGTACACGGGCGCAACGTGGAACTACACCGCAGAACAGGATGATGCACTCATCGGCGATGCCTTCCTGACTGAAGACGGCCGCCTGCTCGTTCTCGAGCGCGACGACTTCTTGGGCACGAACGCAAAGCTGAAGAAGATTTTCGAAGTGACAAACTTCAAAAACGTGGCACCGGGTTCCACCCTGCAGAAGTCGCTCATGATCGACCTCCTCTCAATCCCGAACCCCGGCAAGATCGGCATGGTGTCGGACGCTCGCGCATACGGCATCGGAGATCCATTTTCGTTCCCGCTGCTCAGCGTCGAAACGATTATCCAGCTGGCAGACGGTCGCTACCTCACCGCCCTGGACAACAACTTCCCGGGCGATGACGCTCGCTACCGCGGCGTGCCGGACGACACCGAAATGATCATCTTCTCGATCCGCTAACGCAGGAACCGCCGCACGAGCTCCGCGACGGTGGCTGCGTAGCCCGCGCGCACAATGCGTGACGACGACTTCCGGGCCCCCACGCTCAGCACCGCATTCGAGGCAGCAACGGCGAGCGCGGGCACCGGGGATTCGCCACGTTCCTTCTCGTTGGCGGCCGCCACGGTTGCGAGGACGGCCGTCGCAAGGTTGAGGGGCACCTGGGTGAGTGGCTTCCCGCTCACCACGCCAGCGGCGATTGCCGCCAGGTGAAGCGGGGTCGCCACCGATCCGTACCAAGCGGGGTCGGTGTCCTTCGCCGCGGCGCGCACCGCATCCTCGAACCGCATGTTGCCGCTCGGTGACGTGGCGCAGCAGCCTAAATGACAGGGAACCGTCGCCCATGACAACGCCCGCCTGCAGCACGGCCGTCGGCACGCCTGATGCGAGCAGGATCTCGCCGACACGGACGTGGGAGGCGAGGTGCTCGCTCATCTCCTCGCCCTCGGGGTGCAGGCCGCCGAGGTAGACGATGCGCCCCCCGCCTGCCTTTCTCGCTTCCTCGCCGAACTGGCGCGCCATGTCCGCTTCCTGCTCGGCGAAGCCTGCACCGTCGTCCATGGAGTGCAGTAGGCACCACGCGCAATCGGCCTCTTGGAGCGCGTCAGCCACGTCCGCACGCTCGGTGGCGTCGCCCTCGATGATCTCCACATCATCGCCGAATGGCTTGCGCTCCGCCTTCTTCTCGCTTCGCGCCAGCACCTTTACGCGCCAGCCTTCCTCGAGCAACTGCTTGACGACGAGCCCGCCAACGTACCCGGTCGCCCGAGTCACCAGGGCCGTCCTCTGATTCTCCATGTCCATTACCGTAGGCCCCATGACGCGACAATGGCTGTTCCTTGTACCCTGCGTGCTCGGCGCGCTCGGGCTGTATACGTCTCGACGCGCCGGTGACGGCACCGCGGGGTTCTACGCGGCGACGGTATTCACTGCAATCGTCTATGCCGCTGCCTGGTGGGCATGGGGCAACCGGCGCGCGTTCGCCGGACCCGGCAAGGCGGCCGAAGTTCTGCGTGGCTCCCTGGTTGGTGCTCTCCTTGCCGGAGTATTCATCCTTGGCGCGCTGGTCGTACAGCACATCCCGGTACTCTCAGAACCCGCCAGCCAGCTCCTGGACACCCCGTCCAAGGGCGGCTACGCGCTCACCCTCTTAGTCCTGGTCATCAACGGTATTGGCGAAGAGCTTGTCTACCGCGACGTCGTGCCACGCCAACTGCGCGCACACGGTCAGTCGGTCATGCAGGCGGGCGTGTGGTCGACGGTGATATACGCCCTGGTCACCATCTCCATGGGCGTGCCACTACTCGTCTTCGCCGCCGCCGTACTCGGAGCGGTGACCTATAACGAGGCAGCCCGCACCGGCCGGCTCTACTCCCCCGTCGCGGTGCACCTCACGTGGAGCATCGGGATGCTTCTCATCCTGCCGAGCGTTTTCTGAACCGCCCGGCTACTCACTAACAGAGAAGACCTTTTTCGGTTTCTCCTCGGCCGCAGTGGAACCGGCGACCGAAACCTTCGGCGCGTCCAGGAGGTCGGTGAGGACGTCGGCGACCCACTGGAGCAGCTCCATGTCGCGAAGGTTCGGCGCGTTCAGCGTCCGCTGCGCACCCCCCTCGCGCGGCATCGGCAGCTGCACCGTCTTCGCGGCGGCGCGGTAGTTCGCCCCCGCGTACAGGCGTTTCAACCGCACCTGCTTCGAGTCCGGCAGCTCCACCGGGTGCAACTTGATGCGGGTGCCCTGGGTCAGGATGTCGGCGACCCCCACCGCGCGGGCCTGGTTGCGAAGTCGGGCCACCGCCATGAGGTGCTCCACCTCGACGGGGAGCGGGCCGAAGCGGTCGACCATTTCGTCGGCGGCGGCGCGCAGGTGGTCGTCGTCACGCGCTTCGGCGAGCTTGCGGTAGACCTCCAGGCGGAGGCGCTCGGAGTTGATGTAAACCTCGGGGATGTGGGCGTCCACGGGCAGGTCGACGCGGATTTCCTTCGGCCCCTTGTCGGTGGCGTCGATGGGCTCGCCGCTCATGAGGCCCTTGAAGGTCTCCACCGCCTCCGAGACCAGTCGGACGTACATGTCGAAGCCCACGCCGGCGATGTGGCCGGACTGCTCGGCACCCAAAACGTTGCCAGCGCCGCGCATCTCCAGGTCCTTCTGCGCCACCGCGATGCCGGCGCCCAGGTCGTTGTTTTGGGCGATGGTGGCCAGGCGGTCGTAGGACGTTTCCGTGAGCACCTTGTCCTTGGGGTACAGGAAGTAAGCGTAGGCGCGCTCGCGGGAGCGGCCCACGCGCCCGCGCAGCTGGTGAAGCTGGGACAGGCCCATGTTCTGGGCGTTCTCCACGATCAGGGTGTTGGCGTTGGCAATGTCCAGGCCGGTTTCCACGATGGTGGTGCACACCATGACGTCGTACTCGCGGTCCCAGAACCCCTGCACGGTCTGCTCGAGTACCTGCTCGCTCATCTGGCCGTGCGCGACCACAACGCGCGCCTCGGGCACCAGTTCGCGCAGGTTACGGGCTACTTTTTCGATGTCGGAGACTTTGTTGTGGATGTAGAAGACCTGGCCGTCGCGAAGCAGTTCGCGGCGGATTGCGGCGGCGACCTGCTTGTCTTCCTGCGGGCCCACGTAGGTGAGCACCGGGTGGCGGTCCTCCGGCGCGGTGGTGATCGAGGTCATCTCGCGGATGCCGGTGAGCGACATCTCCAGGGTGCGCGGGATCGGCGTCGCCGTCATGGTGAGCACGTCCACGTGCGATTTCAGCGCCTTGATGTGCTCCTTGTGCTCCACGCCGAAGCGCTGCTCCTCGTCCACGATGATGAGACCGAGGTTTTTCCATTGCACGCCGGTCTGCAGGAGGCGGTGGGTGCCGATGACGATATCGACGGAGCCGTCGGCAAGCCCGGCGAGGATCTTTTTGGAATCGGCGGCGGTGGTGAAACGCGACAGCTCGGCGATGTTCACGCCGAAACCGTCCATGCGCTGCGTGAACGTGGAGTAGTGCTGCTGCGCGAGCAGCGTTGTGGGCACGAGCACCGCGACCTGGGTGCCGTCCTGCACCGCCTTGAACGCGGCGCGCACCGCAACCTCGGTTTTACCGAAGCCCACATCACCCACGATGACGCGGTCCATGGGCACCGGCTTTTCCATGTCCTCCTTCACAGCCTCGATGGCGTTGAGCTGGTCCTCGGTTTCCACGTACGGGAACGCGTCCTCCATCTCGTGCTGCCACGGGGTGTCGGGCGCGAACGCGTGGCCGGGCGCCGCCTGGCGCTTGGCGTAGAGTTCCACGAGCTCGCCCGCGATTTCGCGCACCGCCGCGCGCGCCTTGCGCTTGGTGGTTTTCCAGTCCGAGCCGCCCATCTTGCTTAGCGACGGCTGCTCCCCGCCCGTGTACTTACTCAGCAGATCGAGCGACTCCATGGGCACCCACAGCTGGTCCCCGGGCTGGCCACGCTTGGCCGGCTGGTACTCGAGCACGATGTACTCGCGGCGCGAGTCCTCATCGCCCGCCTTGACGGTGCGCTCCGCCATCTTCACAAACTTGCCGATGCCATGGGTGTCGTGCACCACGAAATCCCCCGGCTGCAGGGCCATCGGGTCGACCCGGTTGCGGCGGCGCGGCGCGCGGCGCTTGGCACCCGCGATGTCGCCCACGCGGTTGCCTGTGACGTCGGTTTCGGTGACCACCACCAGGTTCGGGCCGCCGAAAACGAGGCCCGCGTGCGACAGTGCCTGGTAGAGGGTCACGGCGCCCTCGACCGGCTCGAGCCCAGGCGTGGCCACACGCGCGGACACGCCGCGCTCGCGCAGCCTCTCCGCCATGCGGTCGATCGTGCCCTTCGCGGGCGCGACGAAGGCGGCCTTGCCGTGGTTTTGCAGGTGCAGTTTCAGCGTGGCATAGAGCTGCTCGATCTGTTTCGGGTCACCCTTCGGCGCGGGCGCGGCCTCGAATTCCAGCGGCAGCGTCAGTGTGTCGTCGGCGCCGAACATGCCGGGTGGGGCGAACGTCCACCACGCGTTTCCGGCCTTGCGCGCGGAAATCTCCAGCGACTCGTAGGAGCGGTAGGACGAGGCGGATACATCGAGGCCCTCCACCGCCAGCGGGCCTTCTGCGCCCATGGCGGCGGCCTCCCACCCGGCCTCGAGGAACTCCTGGTCGGTGGCCTCCAGGTCCGCGATGCGGGCCTTCACTTTCTCCGGGTTCGTCACAAGCACGATCGAGCCGGCCGGCATGAGCTCGGGCAGCACGGAGAACGTGGCGTCGGTCAACGCGGGGATGAGCGCCTCCATCCCGTCCGCCGGCACCTTCTCGCTCAAACGCGCCAGAAGGTTAGACAGGGTGGGGTTGGAGGAGTATTTGCGGGCGAGTTCGTCGGCTTTGGTGGCCACGGAGTCGTCGATAAGCAGCTGGCGCGCGGGGTGGAGCTCGACTGCAGTGACCTCGTCGACGGTGCGCTGGTCGGCGACGGCGAAGGTGCGGATGTCGGTGACTTCGTCGCCCCAGAACTCGATGCGCACGGGGTTGAGCGCGGTGGTGGGAAACACGTCGATGATGCCGCCGCGGGTGGCGAACTCGCCGCGCGCCGCAACCATGTCCACGTGCTTGTAGGCGAAGTAGGTGAGCTCGCGGGTGAGCTCCTCGAAGTCGTACTCCGCCTCAAGCGCGACGCGGATCGGTTCGACCGCGGGAAGCACCGGTTGGCACACCGCGCGGGCGGCGGCGACGATGACCTGCGGCATCTCCCACAGCACCTTCGAGCGGCGGCCCACGATGTCGGCGGCTGGCGAGAGGCGCTCGTGCGGCAGCGTCTCGTACGCCGGGAAGTGGGCGACCTTCTCCTCCCCCAAAATGGCCTTGAGCTCGGCGGTCAGATCCTCGGCCTCGTGGCCTGTGGCCGTCACCAGCAGCACCGGGGTTTCGCGGGCGATGGCACCCGCGGCCCACGACCGGGATTGGTCGATGCCCGTGATGTGGAGCGTGTCGTCGCCGACGTGGGTGACAAGGCCCTTGAGCTTCGGGTCCGTCAGGGCGGTGGTGAGAAGCCCGCCGAGTACTGGCGGGGTGGCGTCAGTCATTCGATACTTTCTGGTCGTTCGTGTTCATGCCTTGAAGCTTCGGCTGCGCCTCCATGCCGCGCAGCCCGTTCCAGCACAGGTTGGAAATGTGGGCGGCCACGGTGTGCTTGTCCGGCGAGCGTTCATCCAACCACCACAGCGCCGTGTTCGACACCGTGCCGACGAGCGCCTGACCGTACAACCCCGCCATCGACTCGTCTAATCCACGGTGCGCAAACGCCTGCGCCAAAAGGTGCGACACCTCGGCGGTGACCCGGTTCAGGATAGTGGAGTACGTCCCCACCTCCCCCGGCAGCTTGCCGTGGACGAGAATGACAAATCCGTCGGTGTTTTCCTCCACGTACGTCAGCAGCGCCACCGCACCGTTTTCAATGCGCTCGCGCCACCTGCCGTCCTGGATCGACGCCGTGATCGTGGCCTCCAGCGCCGCCATCTCCCTCTCGACCACGGCGAGGTAGAGCCCCTCCTTACCCCCGAAATGCTCATACACCACCGGCTTGGACACCCCGGCGCGCGAGGCGATCTCCTCCATCGAAATCCCGTCAAAACCGCGTTCCGCGAACGCCGCGCGACCAACGCCGATCAGCTGATCACGACGTTGGGAACCTGTCATCCGGGTACGAGCCATGCTTCGCAAGCTTAGAGCGCCTGTGGGAGCTACTCCCCGCTGCCCGGGTTGCCGAGCTCGATCATGCGCTCCAGCGACGCGCGCGCCTTGTCGGCCATTTCCGGATCGACCGTGACCTCGTCTCGCATCTGCCGCAGCGACTCCACGAGTTTTTCAGGCGTGATCATCTTCATATAGCGGCATTCCGCACGCGGGTTGACCGGCTTGAAGTCGGTCTGAGGGGCTGCCTGCTGCAACTGATGGAGCATGCCGGTTTCGGTGGCGACCAGCACGGTGCCGCTCTGCTCCCCGTGCGCCCGGTCCAACATCCCCCCTGTGGACAGCATGTGCACGCGCTCCGGCTCCACTAGGCCCTCGCCGGCCAGGTAGATCGCCGAGTTGGCGCACCCGCACTCCGGGTGGATGTACAACGGCGCGTCAGGGTGCGCCTGCGCCTGCTCGGCGAGTTCTTTTCCGTTGATGCCGGCGTGCACGTGGCACTCGCCGGGCCAGATGCGGATGTTCTCCCGGCCGGTTTCACGTTTGACGTGCGCGCCGAGGAATTGGTCGGGGCAAAAAAGAATCTCTTTGTCCGGGTCGATGGATTCGATGACATCGACGGCGTTCGAGGACGTGCAGCAAATGTCGGTCAGCGCCTTGACCTCAGCGGTTGTGTTGACATAGGAGACGACCACCGCATCCGGGTACTGCGCTTTCCATTCTGCGAGCTGTTCAGCGGTGATCGAGTCCGCCAACGAACAGCCCGCCCTCTCATCCGGGATGAGCACCGTTTTGCCGGGGCTTAGGATCTTCGCGCTTTCAGCCATGAAGTGCACTCCGCAAAACACGATCACGTCCGCGTCGGTTGCCGCAGCTTGGCGCGACAGCGCGAGCGAATCGCCGGTGTAATCTGCGATGTCTTGGATCTCCGGCAGCTGGTAGTTGTGCGCGAGGATGACCGCGTTGCGCTCGGCTTTCAGGGTTGCTACTTCGTCTTTCCAGCTCATGCGTCCAACCCTATATCCAGCACGCGCACCGAATGGGTCAATTCCCCAACCGCGATATAGTCCACGCCCGTCTCGGCATACTCTCTCGCGTTCTCCAGCGTCAGCCCGCCGGATGCCTCCAGCTTCGTTTCGGGGCTCAGGGCATCTCGCTTCTCGACGGCTCCGCGGACCCCCTCAGGCGAAAAATTATCCACCATGATCAAATCCGGCTTCAGCTGCAACATCTCTTCGAGCTGCTCAAAGGTGTCGACCTCTGTTTCCACTGGGACGGCGGGAAACCGGTCACGGACTCGTCGGTAAGCAACTGCTGCTCCTCCCGCCGCCGCAATGTGGTTGTCCTTGATCAGCGCGGCGTCACTGAGGCTCATCCGGTGGTTGACGCCGCCGCCCGCGCGCACGGCGTACTTGGCCAGCGCGCGGTAGCCGGGCAGCGTCTTGCGGGTGTCGCGGACCTTGGCGTTGGTGTGCGCGATGGCGCCCGCCCACTGGCGGGTGCGCGTGGCGATGCCGCTGGCGTAGGTCAGAAGGTTCAACGCCGTGCGCTCCGCCCCCACGATGTCGATGGCGTTACCCTTGACGGTCGCGAGCCTGGTCCCCGGTTCAACCCGGTCGCCGTCAGCGGCTGTGCATGTGATTTTGATGTCGGAGTTGAGCTCGTGCATCGTCCACTCGATGATCTGCAACCCGGCCACCGTTCCATGCTGGCGGGCCGTGAAGTGGGCCGTCATAGTCTGGTCAGGGTCCAGCGTGGAAGTTGCGGTGACATCCGGGCCGTCCCTGAAGTCCTCCTCCAGGCCCATCCGGATCAGCGGCAGAACATTTTCTTTGCGTAGCGGGTCCATGGCACACCATCACACCACGTTTGGTCCCTTGTGTGGTCTGGGGTTTGGTCAGGTGCGGTGGGCTTGGGCTACAATGCGGGATGCTATTCCCCATGGTGTAATCGGCAACACTACGGTTTTTGGTACCGTCATTCTAGGTTC
>ERZ1029874.42-NODE-42-length-21883-cov-36.687741_pt1 | contig 21883 bp, 21 predicted proteins | sample MGYA00519235_ERZ1029874 | MGnify/ENA primary metagenome ERZ1029874 (study PRJEB33666, sample SAMEA4610926) | skin metagenome | biome: Human-associated habitat; feature: Malodor aspect; material: skin | place: Philippines | collected 2015-08 ...
GGTAGGCCTCGCCGATGACCTGCATGTCGGCGTACTCGATGCCGTTGTGCACCATCTTCACAAAGTGGCCGGCGCCGTCCGGGCCGATGTGGGTCACGCACGGCACGCCGTCGACCTTCGCCGCGATGTCCTCGAGCAGCGGGCCGAGCGTCTCCCAGGACTCCGCCGGGCCGCCCGGCATGATCGACGGGCCGCGCAGCGCGCCCTCCTCGCCGCCGGAGATGCCCGCGCCGACGAAGTGGCGGCCTGTGGCGGCCACCTCGCGCTCGCGGCGGATGGTGTCGGTAAACAGCGAGTTGCCGCCGTCGATGATGATGTCGCCCTCGTCCATGGCGTCGACAAGCTGGGCGATGACGGCGTCGGTCGCGGGGCCAGCCTGGACCATGATCACGGCCTTGCGGGGGCGCTCGAGCGAGGCGACGAACTCCTCGATTGTCTCGGCCGGGATGAAGTCGCCCTCGGCGCCGAACTCCTCCATCACCGCGCGCGTCTTTTCCGGCGAGCGGTTGTAGATGGCCACGGTGTGGCCCTTCGAGGCGAAGTTGCGGGCGAGGTTCGAGCCCATCACCGCCATGCCGACGACGCCGATGTGTGCGAGGTGCTGCTGCGCAGAAGAGGGGGTAGTCATGGCTCGCAGTCTACGCGGGCCCAGCCCGTATCATCGGCGGGTATGGACCTCACCGACTGCAGGCTGTACGGCGACATCATCGACCCGCCGCTGAGCGACGACGAGCTCGCGGCGATTAACGCCGCGAACGTCGACTTCGCGCAGGGGCTCGGGTTGCAGCTCACGTACTGTTCGGCCACCCGGCTCGAGGCGAGCCTGCTCGTCGAGGCGCGCCACCTCCAGCCGACAGGCGTCGTCAACGGGGGCGTCTATTGCGCGATAGGGGAGACCACCGCCTCCATCGCGGCCGTCGCCGCCACGGCCAAGCCCGCGGTCGGTATGAGCAACTACACCGACCTGCTCGCCGGGGTGCGCGAAGGGGAGACGATCCGGGCGGTGGCCGAGCCGGTGCACACCGGCAAGCGGACGCACCTGTGGCGCGTGGAGATGCGCGCCGGCGACCGCCTCGCCGCCGTGACCAACCTCAAGCTGATGATCCTGGACCGCTGACGGCCTACAGCCAGTGGTTCTTGCGGAACCACCAGAACATCAGCGCCATCGCGGCGAGCATGACCACGAGGGCGAGGGGGTAGCCGAAGGACCACTTCAGCTCGGGCATCTCCTCGAAGTTCATGCCGTAGATGCCGGCGATGAGCGTCGGCACCGCGGCCATGCCGACGACGGCGGAGATCGTGCGCATGTCCGCGTTCTGCTGCATGGTCACCTTCGCCACCGAGGCGTCGAGCAGCGAGGTGAGCCGCTCGTCGAAGCCGGAGAGGCGGTCCGAGACGATGGTCGCGTTGTCCTGCACGTCCCGGAAGTAGGAGCGCAGCGCCTTGCGCAGCAGGTCCTTGTTGTTGGTCAGGCCGTTGCGCAGGGCGGGGGCGAGGGGGTCGATCGCGTGGCGCATCTCCAAGACCTCTCGCTTGTAGCTGTAGATCTTGTCGATGTTGATGGTGTGCCGCGGCGTGAACACCTCGTTTTCCAGTTCGTCGACGTCGTCCTCGAGGAAGTCCGTGACCTTGAGGTAGTTGTCCACCAGGTAGTCGGACACGGCCCACGCGACGGCGGTGGGGCCGAGGACCGCGAGGTCTTCCTCCTCCTCCAGCTTCGCCGTGAGGTCGGGCAGGTGCGCGTTGTGGCGGATGGTGATGGCGAATCGCTCGCCGACGATCATCTGCACCTCTCCGGTGGAAATGATCTCGCGGGCGTCCGCTACTTCCTCGTCGTCGCGGTAGGAAACCGAGCGCACGACCATGAACAGCTGCTCGTCGTTGCGCTCGATCTTCGGGCGCTGGTGCGCGTCCACGACGTCGTCGACCACGAGGTCCTCGACGTCGAAGATCTCTGCGATCTTCTCCATCTGCTCGTTCGTCGGCTCCTTGAGGCTGAGCCAGACGAAGGCGTTCTCGTAGCGCTCCACGACTTCGAGGGCGTGCGCCATGCGCACGTTGCCGGGCTGGCGCTTGCCGTCCACGAACACGCGGCAGAAGTCGATCTGTCTCTCCAGCGGCACGGGGACGGTCGGGCGCCTCGGGGGCTCAACCCTCTTCGGTCGTTGACCCGGCATTGGAATACGCGGTGGCATGGCTCAGCCCCCTTTCGTTCGTGCGAGGGGCCGGCACGCCGGAGCGCGGACCCCAATTGCGGCGGAGAGTGCGCACGCGGGGCGCGCTCGACAACCTAGGTGATATTACGCGCGCGGAGCCGGTTGTCTACCGGGGGTACGGCCGTCAAAGAAACCCCGCTGTGCAGCCGGCGTAAGCCGGTTGCACAGCGGGGGAGGGAAGCAGCGGCGGGCTACTTCGATTCGGCGGTCTGCGCGTCGACGGAGTTGCGGCCCTCGAGCTGCACGTCGGTGACGGCGAGGTTGTGGCGCGTGCGGGAGAACGCGTTGATGGTCCACTCGTTCGCCGCGACCAGGCGGTTGCGGGTGCCGGTGAGGAAGGAGAGGTGGACGCCGAGCCACATCAGCCAGCCGATGAAGCCGGAGATCTCAACCTTGCCCATCTTCACCACCGCGTTGAAGCGGTTGATGATGGCCATGGAGCCCTTGTCGAAGTAGTTGAACGGGTCGCGGCTCTCCGGAGCGACGTCGTGCTCGACTTGCTCCTTGATGGTCTTGCCCACGTACGCGCCGGACTGGATGGCCACCTGGGCCACGCCCGGCAGGCGGTCGCGGCTCATCATGTCGCCGACGATGAACACGTCGTGGTCGTCGCCCACGGTGAGGTCGGCGTTGACCGGGACCTTGCCGGAGCGCTCCGCCTCGACGCCGAGCTGGTCCGCGATCTGCTTGCCCAGCGGGGAAGCGGCCACACCGGCGGACCAGATCTTGGTCGGGGTGTTAATCGTGTGCTCCTGCTCGGTCTTCATGTCCTTGTAGGTCACGGAGTCCGCGTCGACGTTGGTCACCATCGCGTTGAGGATGACGGTGACGCCGGCCTTCTCCAGCTGGCGCTGCGCCTTCTTGCCCAGGCGCTTGCCAAACGGCGGCAGCACCTGCGGAGCGCCGTCGAGCAGGTAGATCTTGGCCTGCTCGGTACTGAAGGAGTAGCGGCCGGAGGTGAACGCGCGGTGCGCCATCTCGGCGACCTGGCCGGCGAGCTCCACGCCGGTCGGGCCAGCGCCCACGATGACGAAGGTGAGCTCGCGGTCGCGCTCCTCCGGGGTCTCCGCCAGCTCCGCGCGCTCGAAGGCGGCGATGAGGCGGGCACGGATCTCAAACGCGTGGTCGAGGGTCTTCAGGCCCGGGGCGAACTCGGCGAACTGGTCGTTGCCGAAGTAGGATTGGCCGGCGCCGGCCGCGACGACGAGCGAGTCGTAGCCGAACGTGGACTCCTTGTCGCCCTCGACGGAGGTGACGGTCTTCGCCTTGACGTCGACGGACTCGACGTTGCCGCGGACGATGCGAACGTTCTGCTGGCCCGCGAACATCTGGCGGATGTCGCCGGTGATCTCGCCGGACGACATCAGGCCGGTGGCCACCTGGTAGAGCAGCGGCGGGAACAGGTGGTGGTTGGTGTTGTTGATCAGCGTGATGTCGACGTCTGCGTCTGCGAGTTCCTTCGCAGCGTTGACGCCGCCGAAGCCGGCGCCGACGATAACGACGTGGTGGCGGCTACCTTCGGGGCGGTGCACCGTAGAGGCCATGTGAATTCTCTCCTCGTGGTCTTGGACGTGTAATTGGGAACGGGCTACATCCTACGCGTCTGTTCGGACACACTCAGCGCGGCCACCGCCGTGGCTCACCTGTGGGCGCGCGCCCGGGCGCTAGCATTCGGGGAATGGCCGAACCTTCTCCCGCGCACCTCTCGTCCGTCGATGCCGCCGCGTGGCCCGGCGTCGCCACGGTCCCGCAGCCCCGGGGTCTCGCCGGAGGCAGCCTGCACGTGAAGCGCGCCGAGGCAGGGTTTGCCCGCGCCTGCGCGAAAGCGGGCCTCTCGCTCGACGGGCCCGAGCGCGACCTCACCGTCGAGCGCTCCGAGCTGTTCGCGCGCATCGCCGCGAGCGGCTGGGTGGGTCTCGCCGAGGGCTACATGGCGCGGGAATGGGAGACAGGCTCATCGCAACAGCTTGTCGACGTCCTCACGGCCCTCATCCGCGCCGACTACCGCCCGCGCGCCCCGCGGGTGGTCGCGCAGAAGCGGGCCGAGGGCGGCGACCTGCCCCCGGATCTCGTGGCGCTCTTTTCGGGCGATGGGATGAGCGCCTTCCAGGGGCACTTTGCCACCGGCGTGGCCACCACCGAACGGCTGCGGGAGAAGTCGCACACCCCAGGCGCCGGCAAGGGCGGGGAACCTGCGCACCACTTCGTCGACGCGACGAGCATCGGCGCGCCGCTCGCCTCGGACCGCCCGGATTTGGGCGACGCCCAGCGCCGCAGCGCCGAGATGCTCTTGGCGGCGGTCGGCGTGGGGCCCGGGGCGCACGTGCTGGAGTACCCGTGCCAGGGCGGCGCGCTCGCGATGCAGGCGAACGCGGCGGGTGCCACGGTGGACGCCGCAGTGCGCGACGAGCGCAGCCGCCGGGCCGTTCTCGAGCGCTTCGTCGTCGGCGGCGTGGACGCGTCCATCCGCCTCGACGTTGCGGCCGGTGGCGCTGCCGAGTTCGCGCGACAGCGGGCGGGCGTCTACGACGCCGTGGTGAGCATGGAGGTCCTCGAGGCGCTGCCCGTCGCGGGGCAGGTGCGCTACCTCGAGGCGGTCGACGTGCTGCTCGCGCCGGCGGGGCGGGCTGGGCTGCAGACCGTCGTGCGCACCGACGCGTTTTCGGCGACGGCGGTTCGCGCCCTCGACTCGCTGCGCGCGTACGTCTGGCCGGGGCTGCATTACGCCGCGCCGGAGGAGCTCGCGCGGGCCGTGGACAGGTCAACGAACCTGCACATCGTGGAGCGCACGAGCGCGCCGGAGCACCTTGGGGCGTCGCTGCGCCTACAGCGCATGGTGTTTGATTCGCACCTGCGCGAGGCGGCGGCCGACGGCTACGACGCGGTGTTCCGGCGGCTGTGGACGTGGCAGTTCGCGTTGCGCGAGGCGCTGGCGCGCCTGGGCATGATCGACGTGAGTCAAATGGTGCTGGCGCGGAGGAGCCGGAGGGGGCGTCGTTAAGCAAGCGCGCCGGACGCGGGGCGGTGGCCTTGCGCGGTAGTTTACATAATGTACATTATCGGACAACCACCTGTGATGGCGAACCACCGCCCGGTACACCGTTAAAACGTAACGTGACGGATTAAGCGGCTACCGCTTCTGCATGTTCACGCGGACGTTGACTTCGCCCTCTTCGTGAATTTTCGCGGCGACGAGCTCCGGCGTCTCCACGCCGTAGTCCAAGCGGTTGATCGGAATGTCCGCGGCGACGATGAGGCTCTTGCCGGAGCGCGCGACGTCGAACTGCTGCGAGATCTGCCGCGTCGTGCCGTGGATGGTGAGATCGCCGGTGAGCTCCACGGAGCCGACCGTGCCGTCGCCGGGCACGCCGGAGACATCAGCCGGCTGCGTCACCTTGAACGTCGCCTCCGGGTACTGCGCGGTGTGCAGGATGCGCTGGCGCACGCTCTCGTCGCGCACGTCGCTGTCGGACGTGAGGTGGGTCATGTCGACGGTGATCTCGCCGGCCGTGAGCGTGCCGGACTCGATGGTCGCCCAGCCGGAGACCTCGTCTGTCGACGCGGACGTGCTGCGGCGCTCGCCCGGCAGCACCTCGTCGAACGTGAAGCCAGCGGAGGTCGCGTTGCGCTCTGGGCGCCGCGAGACCTCCCAGTCGCCGTCGATGTCCGTGCCGGCGGCCGAGACGTGCCCGCGGTCGATGCCCTCCGTCTTCACGCCGTGACTGAACAACAGCGTACGCACCAGCGGCACCGCGGCGATCACCACCGCGATGACGATAAAGATGGACACTGCGGCGATGAGCAGTGTGCGCTTGCGCGATTGTGCTTGTCGTTGCGCCTGGGATGCTGTGATGTCTCGAGCGGGTTCTCGTTCTTCCACGTGCGGCTTACCTCAACTTCTCTAATTGTTTGGCTAAGCCTACTAAATCGTCACACAGCGCCCCCAATTCTCGGGGCGACGCCCCCTCGGCGCTCGCGGTGCGCACGTCCTCAGCGGCGCAGCGCAGCGCGTAGAGCCTGTCGCGGATCTCCTCGACCCTGCTGCGGCTCAAAATCAGCGCGTCCTCGTCCACCGTGGTGCCTGCCAGCATGGTTCGCTGCTCGTAGGCCCGCTGCTTGCAGGACGCGCCGCAGTACTTACGCTTGCGGCCGCGGCCAGTGTTCACCGGGATCTCTTTGCCGCACCACGCACACGTCTGAGTCTCACCGCGTTGGGCGCGCTGGTTTTCCATCACAGTCACCCACTCTATTACACGTGTCCGGCCCGGTGTGTACCGGGGAACAATTCAATGGTGTGCGCCGTTATACTGGAGCGACTGTTGACGCACGGGTTTGACAACGAAAAGGATGGTGACAGTCATGGCGGATCGAGTGCTGCGCGGAAGCCGCATGGGCGCGGTGAGCTACGAGACGGACCGCGACCACGACCTCGCGCCGCGCCGGATGGCGAAGTACCGCACCCCCAACGGTGAGGTGTTCGAGGTGCCGTTCGCCGACGAGGCTGAGATTCCTGAAGAGTGGATGTGCAAGAACGGCCAGGTTGGCACGTTGATGGAGGGCGAAGGCGTCGAGTCGAAGCCCGCGAAGCCGCCGCGGACCCACTGGGACATGCTGCGCGAGCGCCGCTCCATCGAGGAGCTCGACGTGCTGCTCGAGGAGCGCCTGGAGCAGCTGCGCAAGCGCCGCCGCACCGCGGCCCGCATTGCGAAGGAGCAGCAGCAGGCCAACGAGAGCTAGCCACCCGCAGCTCCCCCAGCAACAACGACGACGCGCCCGCGCCACCCCCCTCGGTGGCGGCGGGCGCTTTCGCGTACGCCGCTATTTCTTCGAGTCGAGCCCCAGGGCGTGCAGCGCCTGGCGGATCGTCTCCGCGCCGAGGTTGATCGCGTCGTTGGTGCGACGGGCGGCGCGGGTGCGCAGCGAGCCGAGCTGCAGGCCCTCGACCTCGTGCTTCACCACGGGCACGAACTCGCTGATCGCGTTGACCACCTGCTCGGGCGCGCCCTCGATACGCTTGCCCAGGCCGGAGAGCTTCGACTGCTCGGCGGCGTGGACGATCTGGCGGCCGGTCTCGGTGGACAGGTCCTTCACAATGGTCGCCTTGTCCTGCACGCCCCACTTCGTCACCTCGGCGATCGAGGCGGCGGCGAAGCTCGCGTCGAGCTTGGACTCGCCGAGCTTGCGGTCCTCGAACGTGACGGGCACCTCGCGCACGTCGAAGCCGAGCTGCTCCGCCTTGTGCGCGACTTCCACCTGGAAGATGTAGCCCTTGCCGGACAGCGCATCGAAGTCGAGCGCCTCGAGTGTCTCGCGCTTGAAGGCGCGGTAGCCGGCGGTCATGTCCTTCACGTCGCCGCCGAGCGCGAGCGCGATGTACTCGTTGCCCAGCTTGGACAGCAGGTAGCGGTTCTTCGGCCAGTTCTTTACCTCGCCGCCGTCGATGTAGCGCGACCCGATGACCAGGTCGGCGCCGTCGTCGATCGCGCCGAGCAGGCGGCCGAGCTCCTCGGGCGCGTGCGAGCCGTCGGCGTCCATCTGCACGAACACCTGGTAGTCGCGCTCGAGGCCCCAGCGGAAGCCGTCGCGGTACGCGGCGAGCAGGCCCTCCTTGCCAGCGCGGTGCAGGACGTTGACCTCGTCGTGCTCGGCGGCCAGCTCGTCGGCCTTCGCGCCCGTGCCGTCCGGCGAGTTGTCATCGACGACGAGGACGTCAACGCCGTCCTGCGCGGCCAGCACGCGGCCGACGATGAGCGGGAGGTTCTCCACCTCGTTGTAGGTCGGGATGATCACCAGGGTGTCGTTGGCCACGGTGCTGTGTCTCCTCGGGGGTAGTGCTGCTTACTCAGTTCCCTCAGGAGCATACTCCCGCGCGCGCCGGCGCGATGCGACGGTCGCGGCGGCCATGAGCGCTGCGCCGAGGGCGACCAGCACCCATTCCAGCACCCCGCCGAAGCGCACGGCCGGCGTCTCGTCGTCGCGAAGCGGCAGCGTGTCCACGAGGTGTGCCGGCGTGAAGATCTCGGTCTGCTGGGACACCGAGCCGTCGGGCCGTACGATCGCCGACACGCCCGACGTGGCGGCCACGACCACCGCGCGGTCGTTCTCGATGGCGCGCATCCGGCTCATCGCGAGTTGCTGGTAGGTCATATCCGTGAACCCGAACGTGGCGTTATTTGTCGGCGTGGCCAGGATCTGCGCCCCGTTGCGCACGGCCCGCCGGTACGCGCCGTCCTCGGCGACCTCGTAGCACGTTGCCACGCCGACGGGGATGTTACCCATCCGCACCACGCCGTCGCCGTCGCCGGGCTTGAAGTCCCCCGCCAGGTCGACGAGGTCCGAGAACTTCCGGAAGAAGCTGCGCATGGGCATGTACTCGCCAAACGGCTGCAGGTAGCGCTTGTAGTGGTAGTCCCCCGCCCCCGTCTTCGGGTCGAAGACGACCATCGTGTTGCGCGCGCCAACGTCGTCGCGCGTGAGGGTGCCAACGAGCAGTGGCGTATCGACGGCGCGCAGCGCCACACCCACGAGCGACGCCGCCTCCGTGTCCGCGAACGGGTTGACGTCGGAGGCGTTTTCCGGCCAGACCACCATGTCGAGGTGCGTGCCGGACGCGCGGACGTCCTCGGCGAGGCGCAGCGTCTCGTTGACGTGGTTCGAGAGCACGGCGCGGCGCTGCGCGTTGAAGTCGAGGCCCAAGCGTGGCACGTTGCCCTGCACGGCGGCCACCGTCGCCTCCCCCACGGTCGATCCGTCCCGGTCGACGCCGAGCCCCGCCGCGGCGCCGAGGGCCAGCGGGACGATGACGGCGAGGGCGCCGGCTGGGCGCGTGCGCGCGTCGATAAGCGCTGCGAGCCCGGTACCCACGAGCACCGCGGCGAGGGTGACCAGCGCGGGGCCGCCCCACGCGGCGAGCGCGGCGAGCGGGCCGTCGATCTGGCCCCACGCGAGGCGCACCCAGCTAAAACCGCCGAACGGCACCGAGGAGCGAACGAACTCGACTGCGAGGTACACCGGCGCGAACGCGGCGAAGCCGTAGCACCACCGCGCGACGAGCACCCCGAACGCGCCTGTGGCCAGAGCGTAGACGGCCATGGACACCGCGAGCGCGACGTACGGCATCGCGCCGACGAACTCGCCGACCCACGGCAGCAGGAAGAGGTAGCAAAACAGCCCGTGGGTGAACCCAACGAGCGCCCCGAACCGCACGGAGGGCCGCTCCTGCGCCTCCCCAGCCATCCCGACGCGCGCCGTCACCGCCCGCGGCCACGGCACGAGGGTGAGCCAAAACAGCGCGATGCCGGCGAGGGCGGACCACCAGAAGCCGTGCGGCTCGTAGGACAGGTAGACCAGCCAGCCGGAAATCGCGGCGAGGCCGAGACGCAGGAAAGCTGGCACCTAGCGCTCTCCCCCGCCGTCCATCCGGTACCACTGTTCGAGCTCCTCGGCGTCGATGACCTCGTGGCGCTCTGCGCTCGTCGAGCCCGCGCCGCCGGCGGGGCGGGCCGGGTCCGCGAAGCTGCCGTAGGAGGTGGTCTGCTGCCCAAGCGGCGTCGCCGCGTACACGGCGGCGCCGAGGTCTTCCACCCGGGCGCGCACGCGCGAGGTCATGGTGCGGCGCACGATAGCGCGCGTCGGGGCGAACACGAGCGGCAGGCCGAGCAGCGAGGTGACAAAGCCCGGCACGACGCTGAGCGCCCAGCCGGCGATGAGCAGCGCGGAATCCCCTGCCAGCTGTCCGACGCTCGTACGTCCGTCCGCGGCGTCGAACAGGGCCTTGCGCAGCTCGTTCGTGGAAATCGCCCCGCCGAGGATCATGAGCAGGATGGCCGCGAGCAGCGCCCAGCCCACCCCGATGAGCTTGGCCACGAGGAAGAAGGCCAGCGCTTCGACGACAACGTAGGCGAGAAGGAAAATCGGCATGGCACGAGGGTACCCGGGCACGCCCGCTATCTCGGCATCCGCCGCCAGATTGGGCGCGGCACGATCCGCATGACCGCCGCGAGTGCGGCGAGGCGGCGCGGGATCCACACCGTCGCGCTTCTCCCCTTGCCCGCGGCGGCGACAACGGCGTCCGCGACCACGTCCGGCGTCACCGACATCACCGCCGGCTTCATCCCCTCCGTCATGGACCCGATGACGAAACCGGGGCGGGCGAGGATGAGGTGCAGCGGCGTGCCGTGGAGCCGGTCCATGAGCCCCTGGCAGAACGCGTCGAGGCCGGCCTTCGTCGAGCCGTAGACGTAGTTCGCGCGCCGCGGCCGCCACCCGGCGATGGAGGAAAACGCGTAGATCTCGCCGTGCTCCATCTCGTCCGCGAGGACGGTGAGCATGGAGACCTGCGCGAGGTAGTCGACGGCAGCGATACGCGCCGCCTCACGCTCGTCGCGCTCCGCGAGCGCCTGGTCGCCGAGGATGCCGAACGCGACGATCGCCGTGGTCACCTCGCCCGCCTCGCGCACGACGCGGCGGTGCGACTCCAGATCAGTCGCGTCAAAGTCCACCGCGCGCACGCCCACGGCCCCGGCGTCGAGCAGCCGCTTCTCGATGTCCCCCAGGCCCGCCCCGCCCCTGGCCGCGAGCACGACCTCCCGGCCGGCGCACACGCGGGCAGCCACCTCGCCGCCGATGTCGCTGCGCGCGCCGAGGAGCAGGACAGTACCAGGGCGCGAGGCCGCTGCGGCCGCGCTACGCACGCGCCTCTCCCAGCCCGTGGCCCGTGGTGTTGAGGTGCTCGACGCCGCCCTCGGTGAGCACGACGATGTCCTCGATGCGCGCGCCCCATTTGCCCGGCACGTAGATGCCCGGCTCGATGGAAAACGCCATGCCTTCGCGCAGGACGGTGTCGCTGCCGGCGATGATGAACGGCTGCTCGTGGCCGGCTAGGCCGATGCCGTGGCCGAGGCGGTGCGTGAAGTACTCGCCGTAGCCGGCCTCCGCGATGACGTCGCGCGCCGCGGCGTCGAGCTCGCCTGCCGTGATGCCCGGCCGCGCCGCAGCGCACGCGGCGTCGAAGGCACGCTCGAGCACGGCGTACGCCTCGCGGAACTCGGCCGGGGCGGCGTCGGCGCCGCCGACGGCGTGGGTGCGCGTGCAGTCGGACTGGTAGCCCGAGGCGAACGCGCCGCCGAGGTCCACCACAACCGGGTCGCCCGCCGCGAGGACGCGGTCGGAGAAGTCGTGGTGCGGGTTGGCGCCGTTCGGGCCGGAGCCGACGATGACGAATTCGACGCGTTCGTGCTCCTCGAGGATCATCGCCTCGAGCTGCGCCGCCACCTCGCGCTCGGTGGTCCCAGGCACGAGGAGCGCGGCCGCGCGCTCGTGCACCCGGTCGATCGCCGCGCCCGCCGCGGCGAGCTGCTCGACCTCGAGCGGGTCTTTCACCATGAACAGCTCCGCCACCGCGTCGGAGGCGAGGACGGTGTCCGCCACGCGCGCCTGGAGCGCGAAGACGTGGTCCGCCGTGAGCGACGAGCCCAGCCCCACCTCGCCCCCGCCGAGCACCTCGGCGACGAGCTCGTACGGGTCTTCGCCGTCGCGCCAGCCGACCACCTCGACGTCGTCCGCGCCGCCGAGCCCGAGCGAGCCGATGTCCGTCAGCGGGGCGACCACCCGCAGCCCGTCCGGCGCAACCACGAGCGCGGTGAGGCGCTCGTGCGAGGACGCGAACGATCCGGTGAGAAAGGCGAACTCCGCGCCGGTGCCGATCACCAGCCCGCCCATCGCCCGGTCGTTCACCAGCTCGACGGCGCTGGCCCGCCGCGCCTGGTACACGCTTGCATCAAAGACACTCATGCGGCCATGCTAGAGCGCTACCATGAGCCGCGTGCCTTCCGCCCTGCCCCGATCGATCGCGCGCCTCACCGCCTCGGGGACCGGGTACTGCTCGGGGGTGCTCATCGCCCCCGACATCGTGGCCACGTGCGCCCACTTCTTCCGCCCGGGACGCTCGCAGGTGCAGGTGCGTATCGACGGCCTCACGGTCCCCTCCGCCTCCACCCAGGTCCTCGCCGGCACCGACATCGCCCTCGTGCGGCTCGCGCGTCGCGTCGCGGCCCAGCCCGTGCCGCTCGGTCCCGCCCCGCGGCCGCTGAGCCGCACGGTCACGTTCGGCTTCGGCGCCCGCGCCGCTGCGCCCGCCGCGCGCCCGGGCGTGTTCCTCGGCGAACTGCCGGTGTCGTACTCGCGCACCTTCGCCACGCGCGTGCGCCCCGCGGGCTTCGTCTACGCCGACCCGCCCGCCGTCAAGGGCGATTCCGGGGGCCCGGTGCTCGTCGGCGGGCGCGTCATCGGGCTGCAGTCGCTCATCCTCAACCCCGGCGGGCGCAACCTGCGCCTGTCCACCGTCGCGCTGTGGCCGGCGGGGCCGAACGGGCCCGCCGACGCGCTGCACCAATTGGGATAGTGCCAATTGGGATAGCGCCGGCTGGGCTAGTTGCCGATGGCCACCACGCCGCGGCGGATCGCGTCCACCGCCCGGTTGGCGTTGTCCCGGATCTGCTCGGAGTAGCCGGTCTTCTTGATCTGCTCGAGCAGGTCGATTACCTGCCGGCACCAGCGCACGAAGTCGCCCGGGGTGAGCTCTGCGCCGGATTCCGCCGCCGCGGCGAGCGCATAGCCGAGCGGCGCGCCCGCGGTCCACTGGTGGACGGAGAGGCTAAAGCCCGGGTCGGGCAGGCGCGTGGCGGGCAGGCGATGGCGCTGTTCGTCGGACACGAGCTCGTTGTACACGCGCATCGTCTCGTTCATCGCGTCCGCCATCGCGTCGGTGGCGGCTTCCGGCGAGCCCCCGGTGGCGCGCCGGTTCTCGAAGACCACCATCGAGGCCACCCCCGCGAGCTCCGCCGGGTCGAGCCCGTCCCAGATGCCGCGCTTGAGGCACTGGGCGACGAGCAGGTCCGACACGCTGTGGATGCGCGACAGGCGCTCGCCCTCGTCGGTCACCTGCGGTTCGCCGCCGACAATCTCGACGTAGTCCATCTCCGCGAGCAGCCCGATGATGCGCTCGAAGGTGCGGCCCAACGAGTCCGTCGAGTCGTCGATGCGGCGCTCCACCGCGGCGAACCGGCGCTCCTCGCGCACGATCTCCTCCGCGGTGCGCGCGAGCAGCTCGCGCTCGTGGGCCGGCCAGGCGTGCACGGGGTGGTTGCGGATCGCCTCGCGCAACGCGGTGACCTGCTTGTTCGGCCGCACCCGCGCCTCCTCGCGCAGGCGCTTCGGCGCGTTGAAGTGGCCACGGTGCAGCATGTCGGCGACCTTGCGGGCGTGCCTGCGCGGCTGGTCCTGCATGTGGCGCGGGACCTTGATGCGCCCCACCACGACGGGCGGGTTGCGGAACGAGGCGGCGTCGATGCGGCCGGACCAGCCGCGCTCGGTGGTCACCCACGGCCGGGGGTCGTTCGGCTTGCCCGCCGCCTGGACCACGGCGGCGAGTTCGGGCGAGCGCTTGCCGGGCAGGGCGATGACCTCGCCGACCTGGAGGCGGCCGAGCACGCGCACCGTCTCGGTCTGTCGGCTGTCCAGCGCGTCGCGCCGCGCCTTCTTCTCCGCGTCGCTGAGGTCCCGGCGCAGCCGCGAGTACTCGACGAGCTCGGACGCGGGGTCGTCCGACGGCGGGGCGAAACGCGCGATATCGCGTTCGAGAGCAGCGCGCAGCTCACGCACCTTCGCCTGGAGCCGCTCGATGTCGCGCACCTCGCCGACCACGGAGCGGTCGGTTTGGAACTGGGCGAAGGACTGCTCGATGAGGCGGATCGAATCCTCGTAGCCGTTCATGGCCAGCATGTTGATGGCCATGTTGTAGCCGGGCTGGAACTGGGAGATGAGCGGGTACGTGCGTGTCGACGCGAGCCCGGCCACCTCGTGCGGGTCCATCGCCGGCGCCCACTGCACCACTGCGTTGCCGATGTGGTCGATGCCGCGGCGTCCCGCGCGCCCGGTGAGCTGCGTGTACTGGCCGGGCGTAAGGTCTACGTGGGCCTCGCCGTTGAACTTCACCAGCTTCTCCAGCACGACGGTGCGCGCCGGCATATTGATGCCCAGCGCGAGCGTCTCGGTGGCGAAGACGACCTTAACTAGGCCGCGGACGAACAGCTGCTCGACGATGTGCTTGAACGCGGGCAGCAGGCCGGCGTGGTGGGCCGCGAAGCCGCGCATCCAGGCGGTGCGTAGCTGGCGGAAGTTGAGCACCTCGAGGTCTTCGTCGGGGATGCCGGTCACGCCTTCGTCGATAAGCGCTGCGATGAGCTCCCGCTCCTCCGGCGTGGTCAGCTCCTTGCGCGAGCGCAGGCACTGGAACAGGGCGCCGTCGCAGCCGGCGCGGGAGAAGATGAAAACGATCGCTGGGAGCATGTCCTGGCCCTGCAGCACGGAAACGGTCTCCGGCCGGCCGACCGGGCGGACCTTGTCCTGGCCGCGGGTGCGGCCGCTGCGCCCGCCGCGCGAGCGGGAACGAAAGCCTCGGCCCTCCTCGAAGTCGCGGCGGCCCTCGTCGGAGGAGCTGGCCTCGACGCGCTCAATGGCGTGCTCAAGTGCGTGGTTGACGCGCCCGTCAGACCCCGGCTCGAACAGGGGGAACATCTTGCGCCCGACCATCATGTACTGGCTCAGCGGCACCGGGCGGTGCTCGGAGACGATGACCTCGGTGTCGCCGCGTACCGCCGCGAGCCACTCGCCGAACTCCTCCGAGTTGGACACGGTCGCGGACAGGCCGATGACGCTCACCGAGTCGTCGAGGTTGAGGATGATCTCCTCCCACACCGCGCCGCGCTCGCGGTCCGCGAGGTAGTGGATCTCGTCCATGACCACGTGCGTGAGCCGGTCGAGCTGGGGCGACTCCGCGTAGAGCATGTTGCGCAGGACCTCGGTGGTCATCACCACGATCTCCGCCGAGCCGTTGATGCTGGTATCGCCGGTGAGCAGCCCCACCGCGTCCGCGCCGTGCTCGGCGACGAGGTCGTGGTACTTCTGGTTGCTCAGCGCCTTAATCGGCGTGGTGTAGAAGCACTTCGTCCCCCGCCGCAGCGCGAGCGCCACCGCGAACTCCCCGACGATCGTCTTGCCCGATCCGGTCGGCGCGCAGACGAGTACCCCCCGATCCTCCTCGACCGCAGCGCAGGCGCGGAGCTGGAAGTCGTCGAGCTCGAACGGCTTCGCGTTCGCGAATTCGCTCAGGAAGGTCGTTGAGTTCTCGGGGGAAAGCATGCCCCCTAGAGTACGTCGCCGAAATCGGCCCCGCCCTCGAAGCCTTGTTTCGGCGCGCGTTGCGTATCCGCGCCTCCCGGCCGCCGCGCGGGCGCCGAGCGAATCGGGGCGGGCGCCTCGATGGGCTCCGCTGTGATGCGCCCCGCCGTACCGATCGGCGCCGGCGTCTCGATCGGCCCGGAGGCTTCCTCGTCGTCGAGGTCCATCCACGCGGGGCGTTCCTCGTTGCGCTTGCGGTCGTGGACGCGACAGAACTGGAACGCCGCCTCGACGAGCACGCAGATGGACAGGGCGAGCGCGACCATCGAGAACGGGTCCTGCCCCGGCGTCATCACCGCGGCGAAGATGAAGATGAGCACGATGATGCCGCGCCGCTTGTCCTTGACGTGCTCGTAGCGCAGCACGCCGACGAGGTTGAGCATGACGATGACGAGCGGCACCTCGAAGCTCACGCCGAAGATGACGATGAGGGCGATGAGGAAGCTGTAGTACTCCCCGCCGGTCAGCGCCGCGACCTGGACCTCCGAGCCCATGGACATGAGCACGTAGAGGCCCTTATCCAGCACGAAGTACGCGAGCAGCGCGCCGGCGACGAAGAGCACGACGGCGAGCGTGACAAAGGTGAGGGTGTAGCGGCGCTCGTTCTTGTGCAGGCCGGGGGTGATGAACTTCCAGATCTCCGTGAGCCACACCGGCGACGCGAGCACCACGCCCGCGAGCGCACCCACCTTGAGGCGCAGCATGAACATCTCAAACGGGCTCGTGGCCAGCAGCCGGCACTCCCCTTCGCCGGTGAAGTCCGCGCGCAGGTCGCTCGGCAGGTTGCAGTACGGCCCCCTGATGATCTCCCCGAGCGGCATGATGTGCGGCGGCGCGCTCTGGTACCAGATGAAGCCCATGACGGTGCCGACGGTGACGGCGACAAGCGACACGATGATGCGCTGGCGGAGCTCCTGGAGGTGCTCCACCAGCGTCATCTCGCCGGTCGGGTTTTTCGGCCTCTTCTTTTTCGTGCGTGCCATCAGGCGGGTCTAGCGCGGCTGGTTCTCCGGGCGCTCCCAGAAGTCGGCGTCCTGCGCGGCGCTGCGGGTCTCCTGCGCGGTCGCGGACTCGATCTGGTGCTGCTGCTGGGGGGCCGCCGGCTGCTCGTCGTCGTTGCGCATCTCCTTGACCTCGGACTTGAAGATGCGCGCGGAGCGGCCCATCGAGCGCGCGAGGTCCGGGAGCTTGTTCGCGCCGAACAGCAGCAGCACGACGAAGAGGATGATGAGGAGTTCCGTCCAACCGAGGTTCGGCATGGCATTCCTTTCAACAACGGACGTTAAGGCTTATCAGTGTAACGCCTCGATCGCCCGCCTCGCGCGCGCCACCACCTCCGCGGCCAACTCCCCCGGTTCGACGATGCGCACCCGGTCCGCCTGTCCGAGGCAGAACCTCACCAGCCAATCCTCGCTGCCGTAGCGCATTGTGGCGGGGATCCACGCAGCGGATTCGCGGCCGCCGTCCACGTCGTCGGCGCCCCCGTCCCCGGAAGTTCGTGCGGGTTCGAACTCGATTTCCCAGTAGTCCGCCAGCCACGTCGCGTCCGGGTGGATGAGCAGCCGCGCCTGGGCCCGCCCGGCCATGCCAAACGGGTCGGCGGGGTCGAACGCCGGGCCGGCGGCGCCGGTGTTGGGCTCGGCGGGGCCCGAAGGAGCGTCGAGAAGCAACGCGTCCTTGATCCGGTCGAGCCGGAACGTCTTCATCTCCCCCGCCTCGGCGGCGCGCAGGTAGGTGTTGCCGGACTCGTGGAAGAGGCTCGCCGGGGCGATGCGGCGGCGCGTGGTGGCGTCGGAGGACGCCGAGTAGTACGTCACCTCGAGCGGGCGGCGCTGCGCGAGCGCGTCGGCGATAGTGACCGCGATGCCGGCCTCCGTGGGATGTTCCGCGTCGCTCACGCCGCGCGAGTTCGCCACCGCCCGGATTTTCGCGGCGGCCGAGCGCACCGCGCTGGCGTCGACGAGGCCGGGCATCGTCTCGAGGGAATCGAGCAGGACGAGCAGCGCGCTCGCCTCCGCGGGGGCGAGGCGCAGCGGCGTGGTCATCCCCTGGTCGTCGACAATGTGCACGCCCTTCCAGGAGTACTCGAGGTCGATCATCTCCCCCGGCCCGGTGCCCACGCCGGAGAGGAACAGCAGGTTGAAGTCGTCGCGCACCTGCATCGGGTCCGCGCCGAGGTCCCGGGCGATCTCGAGCGGCGTGAGCCCGGGGTGGTTCGACGCGTAGGCCAGCAGGTTGAGCAGGCGCACCACCCGCTCCTGGCGCTGGAGTTCGTTGCCCATCACTCGCCCCTTTCCGCGGCAGCGCGCAGTAGCTTGACGACGTCGTCCCGCACCCCATCCGGCTCCACCGAGACCACGTTGCCGGCAAGCGCCGCAATCGCGCGCACCGCCCAGTCGCGATCCACCCCGGTAAGGGTAATGGTCTCCCCGTCGCGGGTGCCGCGCGCCGCGAGCTCGTCGCCGACGCCGACGGTGACCCGCACGGTGGCGTCGACCGTCTCGCCGCGCAGCGACTCCTCCACGATCTGCTGCAGCGGGCGCGTCGGCTCGTGGAACGCGTCCGCGTGCTTTACCTTCTTCACCCGCGAGATCTTCTTCACCCGGAACACGCGCTCCGCGCCGCGGTCGATGTCGTAGCCGACGAAGTAAGCCCGGTTGTTCAGCGACACCACGCCCCACGGGTCCACCTCGCGCCGCTCCGGCTCCTTACCGGGGGCGCGCACGAAGTCGAAGGACATGCGTTGCTTCGCCTCCGCGCAGGCGACGATGTCGCGCAGCGTCTCGGGGCGCAGCTGGAAGATGTCGTTGGACACCGACGACAGTGCGGTCGATTCGTTCCCGCGGGTGGCGCCGGAGGCGGCGAGCTTTGTCCACCCCGAGCGGGCGAACTCGCCGAGCGAGCCCGGCTTGCTCAGGTCGGCGGCGAGCCCGACGACGGACGCCTCCTCCGGGGTGAGGTCGACGGGCGGCAACTCGTAGAGGTCCTTGTTCACCCAGACCTCACCGTCGACGTAGCGGGCGGGGACGCCGAGGCGGCGCAGGTCGCGCACGTCGCGGTCGAGGAGGTGGGCGGCCGCGTCCCGGGTGCGACCGCCGTAGCCATCGACATGCGCCTGCACCCAAGCCACGTCGCGCTTGCCCGGCGAGGCGAGCAACGCGAAGGTGAGCCCAACTTGGCGCACGACCATGTCGTTGTCGTTGGCCACGGCGTACTACTCCTCCGCCGGCTGCTGGCGAACCCAGTCGATGAGCTCCGCCGCGGCGGGGTCGGTGGCGGCGAACGGGTCGAGCAGCTCGACCATGCGCGGCTCTGGACGGTTGACCTTGAGGTTCACCCAGTCGACATTATGCGCAAGACCGCGCTCGCGCACGGCGTCCAGGAATTCTCCGCGGATCGCCGCGCGGGTGGTCTCCGGCGGGGCCGCGACGGCGCGCTCGATGTCCGCGTCCGTGATCCAGCGCTTCGCCAGGCCCTTGCGCTGCAGCAGGTAGAACAGGCCGCGGTTCGGGTCGATGTCGTGGTAGGTGAGGTCCACCTGCGCGAGCTTCGGGTGGCCCCACCCGCAGCCGAGCTTGTCTTTCACCTGCTCCAGCAACCTGCGCTTGATCACCCAGTCGATCTCCTGGTCCACGCCCGAGAAGTCCTGGGTCTCAATCGCGTCGAGCACCCTGCCCCACAGCTCGACAACCCGGGCCATCTCCTCGTTCGGCGTGCCCTCGTCGGGGCGCACGGCGAGCCAGCGCGTCGCTGCTTCGAGCGTGCGGCGCTGCACCTCCAGCGCGGTAACGGTTCCGCCGGCGGAGAGGTCGAGCGCCGTGCTGCCTGCCGGGTCGGCGGCAATGTCCCGGATGTGCGAGATCGGGTCGGAAAGCTCCATGTCCGGCAGGTCGAAGCCGGCCTCGAGCATCTCGATGACCAGCAGCATCGAGCCGACCTTCAGCGCGAACGTCGGCTCGGACATGTTCGAGTCGCCCACAATGACGTGCATGCGGCGGAACCGGTGCGAGTCCCCGTGCGGCTCGTCGCGGGTGTTGATAATCGGGCGCGTGCGCGTCGTCGCCGACGAGACGCCCTCCCACACCTGGTCGGCGCGCTGGGAGATGAGGAAGCGGCCGCCGGCGATCTTGCCTGCGCCGCAGATGAGCTGGCGGGTGATGAGGAACGGCAGGAGCTGCTGACCGAACGACTTCAGCGCCAGCTCGCGGCTGACCAGGTAGTTCTCGTGGGTCCCGTAGGAGTTGCCGCGCGAGTCGACGTTGTTCTTGAACAGGTACGTCGCGCCGCCGACGCCGTCGGCGCGCAGCGCCTCGTCCGCGGTCTTGGCCAACCCGACGAAGATGCGCTCGCCCGCCTTGTCGTGCGCGAGCAGCTGCGAGAGCGAGTCGCACTCCGCGGTGGCGTACTCGGGGTGCGAGCCGACGTCGAGGTAGAGCCGGGCTGCGTTGCCGACGTAGACGTTCGAGCTGCGGTGCGCGGCCACCACGGGGCGGAACAGGTAGCGGGCGATTTCCTCGGGCGCGAGCACCTGGCGCGCGCCGTCGTACGCGGCGATGCCGAACTCCGTTTCCACGCCCATGATGCGGCGCGGGTACCCGGTGGCCATGCGCCTACTGCCCGCCCTTTTGCACGAAGGACTTCACGAACTCCTCGGCGTTCGAGTCGAGCAGCGCGTCGATCTCGTCGAGCAAGTCCTCGGTGCCGCTGGTGTTGATCTGGGCCTGGCCCGCGTCGAAGTCGTCCCCGCCCTCGCCGCGGTTGCCGCCGCCGGCGGCGTGTGTCTGTTGCGTAGCCATACGTCAAACCCTACAACTTGGCGATGAGCCCCAGGCCCGAAAGCAGCTCGCGGGCCGAGCCGGAGCGCTCGATGAGCTCGCCGACGTCCGCCTTCGTGTGCTCGCCGACCATGTCCAGCGGCACTCGGTAGAGCTCGCCGTCCACGGTGAACAGCATCGACTGCCAGTTTGAGGCCGTGAGGTCCGCGCCGAACTTCTCCCCCGCCACGCCGCGGAAGTACGCGCGCGTGTCCTCCGGCGGGTGCGCCGCGGCGTGCGCGATCGTGTCGGCGCCGACCAGCGTGCGCATCGCCCCCTTGCGCACGAGCGCGTGGTAGAGCGAGCTCGCCGTGTCGATGTCCGCGTACTGCAGGTCGAGTGCCTGCAGCTTGGCCTGGCTCGCGCCGCGCTCCTCGAAGCGCCGCACGAGCGCCCACTTCGCCGTCCAGTCGAGCCGGTCGGCCGTGGACAGCGGGTCGCGCTCGAGGTCGTCGAGGATCTCGCCCCATGTCTCGAGCACTTGCGTATCGACGTCGCTTCGCGCCCGGCACCGCTTCCGGTATTCACGGAGGAGGTTCACGGCGGTGAGCCTTCGGCCGTCGTCAAGCAAGAGCTCGTGGGCGAGCGAGGGGTCGTGGCTGACTGCCTTGATTTCCTCGACCGGGTTGGCCAGGCGCAGGTCGGCGAAGTCGACGTCGTCTTCGATCGCGTCGAGGACGAGCGAGGTCATGCCGAGCTTGAGGAAGGTGGAGGTCTGGCTCATGTTCGCATCCCCCACGATGACGTGGAGACGGCGGAACTCCTCCTCCGGCGCGTGCGGCTCGTCTCGGGTGTTCACGATGCCGCGGTTGAGCGTCGTCTCCAGCGAGACCTCCTGCTCGAAGTAGTCCGCGCGCTGCGAGATCTGGAAGCCGGGGCGCTCCGAGGCCTGGCCGATGCCGACGCGGCCCGCGCCAATGATGACCTGGCGGGTGACAAAGAACGGGATGAGCGCGGCGGTGAGGCGCTCGAAGTTGGTGTGGCGCGAGTACTGGTAGTTCTCGTGGCTGCCGTAGGAGCGGCCCTTACCGTCGACGTTGTTCTTGTAGAACTTCAGCGGCGGGCACGGGTCGTGCTTGGCCAGCACGGAGACCTGCTGGTCCCATAGGCTGCGGATGTCCGCGGCGGCGTCGTTCAAGATGATGTCGCCGGCGGCGTCGTAGACCATCGCGTCGAAGGCGTTCGAGCACTCCGGGCTGGAGTACTCCGGGTGGCCGTGGTCCACGTAGTAGCGCGCCCCGTTGGCGACGACGACATTGGCGACCCCGATCGCGTTCGCGTCGACGACGGGCACGCTGCGGTAGCGCTGCAGGTCGAAGCCGCGGGTGTCCTTCAGGGGCGCCTCCTCCGCGTAATCCCAGCGCGTGCGGGCCTGGGTGCGCAGCGCCGCGTAGGCCACCACCGCGTGCGTCGACGTCACCAGCGGGCTGATCTGCGGGTTGTCGGGGCTGGTAATACCGTATTCGGTCTCGGTTCCCAAGTAGCGCGTCATGGGAACTGAGCCTAGTTCGCGCGCATCTACTCGACACTTCGCCCAGGTTTGGCTCGACACTTCGCCCAGGTTTGGCTCGACACTTCGCCCAGGTTTGGCTCGACACTTCGCCCAGGTTTGGC
>ERZ1029874.43-NODE-43-length-21699-cov-46.154177_pt1 | contig 21699 bp, 17 predicted proteins | sample MGYA00519235_ERZ1029874 | MGnify/ENA primary metagenome ERZ1029874 (study PRJEB33666, sample SAMEA4610926) | skin metagenome | biome: Human-associated habitat; feature: Malodor aspect; material: skin | place: Philippines | collected 2015-08 ...
AGGCGGCGCGCCTTGCCCAGGCCGTGATGGTGTCCTCCGGCATGTACGACGCGTCCGGGCGCTGGATGGTCAACGTGGGCATCCCGGCGAAGTCGGGCGTGGCCGGCGGGTTGATTGGGACGCTGCCGGGGCAGCTCGGGATCGCGTCGTTAAGCCCGCGCCTCGACAAGCAGGGCAACTCGGTGCGCGGGGTGAAGATCTTCCAGGAGCTCTCCAGCTCGCTCGGGCTCAACCTGCTGTCCTCGAACTTCTACATCGCGCCGGGGATCCGGCGGGTGGAGCGGCGCGAGGGCGCGGACATCGTGGAGCTGCAGGGCATGATCAACTTCACCGCCGCCGAGAAGATCCTGCGCGGGCTCATGGGGCGCCACCGCGACAGGCTCGTCCTCGACGTCTCCAACGTCACCGGCTTTAACAAGGCCGGGCGCGACCTGATCAAGGACGGCCTCATGCAGTTCCGCGACGACGGCGTCGACGTGGCCATCTACGACCCGGACCACACGCTGTCCGACTGGAAGTTCGCCGACGGCACCACCGCCCAAGCCATCCGCGACTTCACCGCCTCCTTCTCCGTGCCGGCCACCCGCGAGGAGGTTTACCGCGCGATCACCACGCCGAACAGCTGGTGGGACCAGGAGGCGGAGGGCAACGCCGGCGAGCAGGGCGGCGAGTTCCATGCGCAAGACCGCGACTTTTCCGTGCAGGAGGCTGACGACGGCAAGCGCGTGGTCTGGACCGTCGAGCCGACCGACCAAGAAAACAGCGAGTGGGACGACACCTCCCTCATCTTCGACATCTCGGAGGACGACGCCGGCGAGACCAAGGTGAACTTCACCCACCGCGGCCTGCGCCCCCTTGACCGCGGCTACGACGAGATTGCGAAGGCGTGGAAGGACCGGATTGCGAAGGGGCTGCAGCCGCTCATCGGGCGGGAGGAAAATCCGTAGCGTTCAGATAGGAAAATACGACCGATAGGGAAGGGCCGAAAGGCGTGGGTAAGACGGAGACTGCGCGCCGTCGCGCGTCCACCGTCATGCGGCTGGACACGCAGGAGGGCGCCGGCGTACTCGCCGCCGATCCCACGTTCAGTGCGGAACGGCCCGGCACCATTCTCATCGACGAGTGGCAACGGCACCCGGAGTCCTGGGATTACGTCCGCCGCGCAGTTGATGAGGGGGCCGAACCCGGCCGTTTCCTCCTCACCGGCTCAGCCACACCGGTGGCGGGCACAGACACCCACAGCGGAGCCGGCCGGATCCTCTCCTTGCGCATGCGGCCGTTGGCGCTGTTTGGGCGGGCGGGGGCGGAGCCGTCGATAAGCATGGGCTCGCTGTTCCAAGGGAGCGCGACGATTGCAGGTGAGACTGAGTGCACGCTCAAGCACTACATCGACGCAATCGCATCGGGAGGCTTTCCCGGGTTCTACGAGGCGCCGCCGGTGCTGCGCAACCAGCAGCTCGACTCGTACCTCGCGCGCGTGGTGGACCGGGACCTGCCTGAGCAGGGCTACACCACGCGCAACCGGGCGGCGCTCATGAACTGGCTGGCGGCGTACGCGGCGGCGAGCTACCAGGATCTTCTCGACGCCGCCACGCCCGGTGAAGCGAACAAGCCCGCCAAGACCACCACGATGGTGTACCGCGAGAAGCTCGCCGAGCTGTGGATGCTCGACCCGGTGCCGGCGTGGGACATGCGGCGCTCGCCCTTCGCGGGCCTCGCCAAAGGCCCGAAGCACCAGCTCGCGGACCCGGCGTTCGCGCTGCGCCTCCTCGACGTGCCCGCCGCGAAGCTGACCACCCGGTTCAGCTACCTGCTCGGCCCGCTGTTCGAGTCCCTGGCCACGCTCTCGGTCCGCGTCGCCGCGCAGGCCTTCTTTGGCACGGTCGGCCACTTCCGCACCGTCAAGGGCGACCGGGAGGTGGACCTCATCGCGCAGGACCAGGACGGCGCGATCGTCGCGTTCGAGGTCAAGTTGGCGGCCAACATCGGTGACGACGACGTCAAGCACCTGCTCTGGCTGCGAGAGAAACTACCCGACGACGTCGTCGATACCGTCATCCTCACCACCGGCACCCGCGCGTACCGGCGCCCCCCTCGCCCTGCTCGGTGCGTAGGCTCGGCGGCATGCTCGACCGCACAATCTGGTGGCACGTCTACCCGCTCGCGGCCCTCGGCGCGCCGATCCGCGAGACCCCCGATACCGCCCACCGCCTGCGCGCTTTGGAGCCGTGGCTGGACTACCTCGTCGAGCTCGGCTGCAACGGCCTCCTCCTCGGCCCCATCTTCGCCTCCGCCACCCACGGCTACGACACGCTCGACCACTTCCGCATCGACCCGCGACTCGGCGACGACGAGGACTTCGATTGGCTTATCGACGCCTGCCGGCAGCGCGGCGTCAACCTCATGCTCGACGGGGTGTTCAACCACGTCGCGCGCTCCCACCCCTGGGTCGCGTCCGGCCTGGCCGGGGATACGGACTGGGAGGGCCACGGCGAGCTCGCCACGCTGAACCACGACGACCCACGCGTGCAGGACGCCGTCGCGGAGATCATGCTGCACTGGCTGCGGCGCGGGATCGCGGGCTGGCGCCTCGATGTCGCCTACGCCGTCCCGCCCGAGTTCTGGCGCACGGTGCTTGCCCGGGTGCGCGAGGAGTTCCCCGACGCGATGTTCCTCGGCGAGGTGATCCACGGCGACTACGGGGAGATCGCCCGCGCCGGCACCCTCGACGCCGTCACGCAGTACGAGCTGTGGAAGGCGACGTGGTCCTCGCTCGTCGACGCCAACTTCTGGGAGCTCGCCCACGCGCTCGAGCGCCACCCCACCGACGTCTTGCCCAACACCTTCATCGGTAACCACGACGTCGACCGCATCGCCTCAACGGTCGGCCCGGAGAAGGTGGTGCTCGCCGCGGCGGTGCTCTTGACGGTGCCCGGCATGCCGTCTATCTACTACGGCGACGAGCAAGGCTTCACCGGCGTGCGCGGCGAGGGCTGGTCCGCCGACGACAGCGTCCGGCCCGTCCTGCCCGCGGAGCTCTCGCCGCTCGGGGCGTGGATCTACGACGAATACCGCGAGCTTATCGCTTTGCGACGTCGCCAAGCGTGGCTCACGCACTCCCAAGTAGAGGTCCTGCACAAGACCAACGAGACGATCTCCTACCGCTGCGTCTCCGGCGAGAATTCCCTGCAGGTGGACCTCTGGCTCGACCCCGCGCCGGGCGTGCGCGTGCACGCGGGCGGGGAGGAGCTTTACAGCTGGATGTGGAAGTAGGCGAGGATCTGCGCGAGCGCCGCCTGAAGCATCTTCAGGATGTCCGGCAGCTGCAGCGTGGTCACGCCCGCGACCGGCACGTCGAAGGACGGCATGCCCTGCGGCGTGAGGTTGATGCGCGCCGGGATCTGCGGCTGGATGGCGAGCTGGTTTTGCGGGTTCTGCTGGGCCGGCTTTGGCTGCTGGTTCTGTTGGTTCGCGGCCGGCTTCGGCTGCTGCGCCGGCTTGGTTGTGCCCTGCGTGCCTTTGAGGCCGCAGCGGGTGGCAGCGTCGTCGACACGCGAGAGCGCATCGAGGATCTGCGGGCCGCGGCTGTCGAACGCCGCGATGGCCTGCGCCTCGCGGACTTTCTGCTGGTAGTCGGCGTCGTTGGTCCAGTAGCGGGCGGCCTGGTCGCAGGAGATCGGGCCGGACGGGAGCTTGGCCAGGGTGTCGTCGATGGCGTCGGCGTGCGCGGCGGGCGCGAGCACGACGGTGCCGGCGAGCGCGGCGGTGAGTGCGAGGGTGCGGTACTTCATGCGCGCCAGTATGTCACGGATGGGGCAAAAGTGACAGGTGGGGCGTGGCGCCCTGCCCCCTCGGCGCAAACCATGAGAACCAAACCACGAAAACCCGCCGAATTGGGGGATTCTCATGGTTTGCTTCTCATGGTTTGCGCTCGGTGAGCGGCGACCACGCCCGTGCGGTAGCCTCCCTCGTGGGGAATGGAGGGGGCACATGAAGCCTGCACGAAAGCAAGAACTGCGCGCGCTGATCGTCGACATCCGGGGTGTCGCCGCGACCGACACCGAAACGCACGCGCGCGTCCAAAGCGGCGCGTTGACGCAGCTCACGAAGTCGATGTACTGCGACACCGAAGCGTGGAACGGGCTCAAAGACCACGAGCAAACGTTCCTCCGCTGCTGCGCCGCGTCGCGGCAGAGCACAAAGGCCGTGCTGGTCGGCCGCTCCGCCGCGCGCATCAATGGCGTCTGGGTGGTCGCGCAGAGCGAACCGGTCACGCTCGCCGTGCCCAGCGGCCAGCCGCCCTCCGTCGCCGGCAGCTGGACGGGCTACACCTACCGCTACATGCAACTGCCTATCGACGACATCCTGTCCGACGGCCCCCTCCGCTACACCAATGCGATCCGGACGGCCGTCGACATCGCTAGGGAGCGCGGCGTGCGCGAGGGAGTCGTCGCATTTGAGAGCGTGTTTTCGGGCCACAACGACATCGCCGTTGCCCACCTGCGTCTGGAATGCGAGGCGGTGATCAAGCGGCTCGCCGGTACGAAGGGGATCGGCCACGCCCGCACCGCGCTCGCGCAGGCCACGCGCCAGTCGGACTCCCCGTACGAGACGCTGTTGCGCCTCATTCTCGACGCCCACAGGGTTCCCTACCGCGCCCAAGTGAAAATCGGCTGGTTTCGCGTGGACTTCCTCGTCGCGGAAAACGTCGTGGTGGAGGTCGACGGCTGGGTGAAGTACGAAGACGTCCCCCACGAAGTGTTGCGCAAGCAGCGCCAGCGCGACGACTGGCTCAACGAGCAAGGCTTCGAGGTGCTGCACATGTACACGGGCGACATACTTGGCGACGAAGCTTCGCTCATCAAACGCATCCGCCGCGCCTGGGAGAGGGGCCAGAAACGCCTCCCCATACTGGAGACGCCGAAGCAGTACGTGCCCAACGGCCCAGGCCGCCACGTCGAGCACGGCCCCGCCATGGCCGACCTGCTCCGCGCGATCTACTGACCCCCGGCCCCCTGCTTTGCCCCCTTCTTCCCCGCAAACCATGAGAACCAAACCATGAGAACGGGCCGAATTGGGGGATTCTCATGGTTTGATTCTCATGGTTTGCGGTCGGGGAGGGGTTGGAGGGCGGCGAGAGGGGCGGGTGGGGCGAAAGCGGAAGCGGGGAAACAACCAGCCCTACGCCCCGAGGAAGCGGCGGATGAGCGACCGGTACGCCCGCGCGGTAAGGTCCACGTCCTCGAGGGCGACGGACTCGTCGTGGCTGTGCAGCTGTCCGAGCACCGACCCGAGCGTCTCGGAACGCCCGTGGAGCGCGAAGCCGTAGCCGACGCCGCCGCTACGGCGGGCGAAGCGCAGGTCGGAGCCGCCGGCGGCGATGGTCGGTACGACGGGGACGCCGGGGAAGAACTCGTCGAAGGTGGCGCAGATGGCGTCGAACAACGGCCCGGAAGTGGGGGAGACGGTGCCGTCCTCGCAGATCAGGTGGGTGATCTCCACGGAATCGGCAAGGTCGCCGAGTGCCTCGACCAACACCTCGTCAACCTCCTCCTGCGTCTGGCCCGGCAGGGGGCGGATGTCCAGCTCGAGCCACGCCGTCGAAGGCAGGACGTTGATGGCGCCGCCGGCGCGCAGGACGGTGGGCGCGACGGTGAGGTGGCTCATCGCGTGGGAGTACTGCTCGAGCTCCCCGAACGCCGAGTAGCCGGAGCCGGACAGCAGCGCGGCCTCCGTTTCTGGGTCGAACTTCCAGGCTTTGACGTAGTCGTGCCAGAGGTCGTCGGCACGCAATGGCGCCACCCCGGCGACGCGCCGCGCGACCTCCGCGATCCGGGAGACCGCGAGGTCGCGCCCGTGCGGCGTGGATCCGTGGCCGGCGTCACCGTGGACGGTGAGCCGCCGCTGCGCCGCGCCCTTCTCGCCGACGACGACAACGAGCGCGTCGGAGCTCACGGGCAGGTGCGAGCCGCCCTCCTCGGACAGGCAGTTCGCCCAGGAGAACGACGCGTGCTCGGCGAGCCACTTCGCCCCGAGCCCGCCACGCGCCTCCTCGTCGGCGCAGGCCACGAACGTGAGGTCGCCGGACGGCCGCGCCCCGGACAGCGCCACGTCGCGCACGCACGCCGCCATCGCCGCGGTGATGTAGAGCATGTCGGTCGCCCCGCGCCCGTACAGCCGCCCGCCGTCGATCTCGGCGCCGAACGGGTCGCGCGTCCACTTCGCCTCGTCGACGGGCACGACGTCGGTGTGGCCGAGCAGCGTGAGCGGCTCCCCGCCGTCGCCCTCGACGGTGAACGCGACGGAGACGCGACCGGGGTGCGGCTCGTAGCGCTCCACGCGCACGCCGGATCCGGCGAAGAACGCCTCGAGGGTGTCGGCGTTGCGCACCTCCTGGCCGGAGTCGGCGGTCAGGTCGTTGACACACCCGTTTTTGATCAGGTCATGCAGCAGCGTCAGTGTAGTCTCGGTGAGGGTCACGTAAGACAAGACTAATGATTGGGAGCTGGTATGGGTCAGGATGTGACGGGGCGCCGCTCGGAGAGCCAGGACCCGAGGGCGGTCCGTACGCGCAAGTCGCTTGTCGACGCCACCGTCCGGCTCCTCCACGACTACCCAGTCGCCGACCTCAACGTCTCGCAGATTGTGAAGGAAGCGGGCGTGAGCAGGCAGGTCTTCTACCAGCACTTCGCCGACCGCGACGCGCTCGTGCTCGCCTCGGCCCAGGAGCTCGTCGTCGCGGCGTACCTGCGGTTCTCGGAGCGCTTCCGCATTGACAACGACTTCGTCGCCTCCGTCACCGCGCTCATGGACCCGCTGCGCGAGCACTACTCGGCCGTGATGCACCTGCTCGACTCGCCGATTCACAGCCGCCTCGACAACGAGGTCTACGACGCGATGCTGCCGACGATGCGCGACCAGCTGCGCGAGCGCGCCGGGGAGCAGGACCCGCAGCTGATCGACGACATGGCGCGCTTCTACACCGCCGGCGCCCAGTCCGTGCTTGAGCAGGGCATTCGCGAGCACGACACGCCGGAACACATCGCGCAGCGCATGGAGGCTGTGCGGCGTGCCCTCATCCGTGACTAGCCTGGCCGTATGGTCGTCGAGAAGCTTAAGGCCCTGTACGAAGCCTCGTGCGAGCTGGCGCGCTCGGGGGACTTCGCGCGCTACAACGAGGTGCGCTACCCGAAGCTGACGGTGAAGGTGCGAGAGTGGCGCCCGATCGACCGCTCCGAGCCGTTCGGCTACGTCGACGAGGCCGGCACCTACTCCGCGGTGCTCTCGCGCCCGGACCTCATGGAGGGCTACCTCACCGCGCAGCTCGACGCGCTCACCTCGAACTACCCGTGCGAGGTGGAGGTGGGGTACTCGGACGTGGTCATCCCGCCCGCCTACATCAAGGGCATGCCGCCTCTCGACGAGACCGTGAACCTGCCGCGGCCGACCCTCGACGAGGTGCACGACGCGATTGTCGACGGCCACTGGGACGCCTTCCACGGCGACGAGAAACCGCTCTTCCACTTCGGACCGCAGCGCTTCGACCTCGCGCTCGCCCGCCTCGAGCACTACACCGGCATCGAGGCGGACTCGCTGCAGCGCTACATCCTGTTCACGAACTACGCGATGCACGTGACCGAGTTTGTGAAGTTCGGCCTGCGCGAGCTCTCCGACCCGTCCTCGCGCTACACCCGGCTTGTGCTGCCGAGCGGCGAGACCGTCTCCGACACCGTGGCGCTCGAGGACCTGGAGCTCGGCTCGAAGTTCCAGATGCCGCGCTACGACCTGGTCACCGACGCCGGCGACGGCATCACCATGATCAACATCGGTGTCGGGCCGTCGAACGCGAAGACGATCACGGACTCGCTCGCGGTGCTGCGCCCGGAGGCCTGGATCATGATCGGGCACTGCGCCGGCCTCGACGCCCGCATGCGCATCGGCGATTTAATCCTTGGCAACGCGTACGAGCGCCACGACCACGTCCTCGACGACTACCTGCGCCGCGAGCTGCCCATCCCCGCCGTGCCCGAGATCCAGCGCACCCTGGAGAAGGCGGTGTCGAAGGTCTACGGCCCGGACGCGTCGTTGATGCGCACCGGCACTGTCTTGAGCACCGGCGACCGGAACTGGGAGTGGAAGGACCCGCGCGATCTGTGGGAGTGGCTGCGCGGCTCCACCGCCGCGGCCGTGGACATGGAGTCGTGCACCATCGCCGCGAACGGGTACCGCTACCGCGTGCCGTACGGGACCCTGCTCGCCGTCTCCGACCTGCCCCTGCACGCCGTGCCGAAGCTGCCGGCAGGCGCCCAAGCGTTCTACTCAAACTCGAAGGAGGCCCACGTGATGTGCGCCGTTCGGGCGATGGAGAAACTGGCGCACCACCCTGAAAGGTTGCGCACGCGCAAGCTGCGGCGCGCGATCGGGGAGGTGCCGTTCCGGTAGCGCGGTTCGGGCGGGGCGGCGGTTCGGGCCCCAGGAGCTCCCGTGCAGGTCTTTATATGCGTAAACGCTGGTAGAGCGTGTGTAAGTCACCTGTAATCGAAATCGCCCATAACCCGCTTACCTGCATAAACGCATATGAAACCCTGCACGGGAGCGTTTGCGGGGGGCACGGGAGCGTTTGCGGGGGGGCACGGGAGCGTTTGAGCGGGGCGATTCCCGAAACGCGTGACCAGTGCCGACGCGAACCCCCACTACCGCCCGCGCCGCCAGCGTTCCCGCACGGTGGCGATGAACTTGTCCGGGTGCCGCTCGAGGTAGCTCGGGGAGAAGCGCAGGATGGGGAAGCCGGCGTTGCCGATCCGGTCGGCGCGCTTTTTCTCGTTGAGCAGCGCCTCCTGCGCGGGTCCGTAGGTGGTGTCGTCGTACTTGACTAGGCCGTCGATCTCGATGACGAGCCAGCCGTCGATGAGCAGGTCGACGCGGTAGCCCCACTCGGTGAGGGTGACGTTCGCGCGGACGTCGGTGAAGCCGGCGGCGAGGAGGAGGCCGCGGGCGTAGGACTCCGGGGCGGAGTCGGGAAGCGTGGAGGCGCAGGCCGCGGCGCGACGGGCCACAGGCTTGCCCGTGAACCGCGACGAGAGTTCGACGAGTTTCTGCAGCTGGGCGGGGGTGTAGTCGCCGAATTTCACGAGCCAGTCGGCGGCGACGAGGGCGTGGGCGAAGCCGTCGATGCGGGCGATGTCGAAGAAGGTCTGCAGCGTCGTCGTGGTGGACATCGCCGTGCCCCGCCGGATCTGGTCCTCGGTCAGCGTGCGCTGGATGTACACGACGCCGCTCGGCCAGGCCTGCCGCGGCGGTACGGATTTGAGCACCGCGTGGACCTGGTCGAGCGGCGTGTTGGCCACCCACATGTCGTTGAGGTACGCCGACGCCCGCCCGGTGAGCACGGCCTTGCGCATCGACAGCCCGACGCAGTACGCCCGCGCCCAGTGCTGCTGGTGGATGCGCAGCGCGTCAAAGGCGTCGCGCCCGAGCGCGTGCGAGGTGGACAGCCGCACGAGCTCGCCGTCGAGCAATGCTTGACGACGATCGTTTCCGGGCTCGACGCACCCCCGGACGTCGATAAGCTGGTTGCGAATACAGGTCTTCCATCCCCCCATAAACCGAATAATCGCAAATTACTTGGAAGGTGTCAAGGCCCACCGTGATTCGTCGAGAATCCCCTCGCGCTTGGCCACGACCGTGGCCACGACGGACTGGCCGGTGACGTTGATGGCGGTGCGGCCCATGTCGATGATCGGGTCGACGGCGAGGAGCAGGCCAACGCCCGCGAGCGGCAGGCCAAGCGTGGACAGCGTGAGGGTGAGCATGACGGTCGCGCCGGTCGTGCCCGCGGTGGCCGCGGAGCCGAGGACGGACACGACGACGATGAGCAGGTAGTCCGACAGCGAGAGCGGGATGCCGTAGAACTGTGCGACGAAGAGGGCCGAGATGGCGGGGTAGACGGACGCGCAGCCGTCCATCTTCGTCGTGGCGCCGAGCGGGATGGCGAAGGAGGCGTACTCGGTGGGCACGCCCATCGCCTCCTCGGTGGTGCGCTGCGTCACCGGCATGGTGCCCATGGAGGAGCGGGTGGCAAAGCCGAGCGTGGTCACGGGCCAGACGCGGCGGTAGAACTCAACGACCGGGATCTTGTGCGCGGCGAGCACGATCGGGTAGAGCACGAACAGCACGAGCGCGAGCGCGATGTAGATGGCCAGCACGAACTTGCCCAGCGAGCCGAGCGCGTCCCAGCCGTAGGACACGACGGCGTTGCCGATGAGCGCGGCGGTGCCGATCGGCGCGAGGCGGATGACCCACCACAGCACCTCCTGGACCACCTTGAGCAGGGACTCGTTGAAGCCGATGAACGGCTCGGCCGCCTTGCCCACGCGCACCGCGGCGATGCCGAAGAGCATGGCCACGACGAGGATCTGCAGCACGTTGAAGTTCGCGGACGCGCCGCTGTCCGAGACCTTCACGCCGAGGCCGAAGATGTTGGCCGGCACGACGGAGTTCAAAAAGCCCATCCAGGAGCCGGTGGTGGACGGCTCGGCGGCGGTGGCGGCGTCGACGGTGGTGTTCGCGCCGGGCTTCATCAGCGCGCCGACGCCGATGCCGATGAGCACGGAGAACAGCGAGGTGATGGCGAACCAGACGAGGGTTTGCACGGCGAGGCGCGCGGCGTTGGTCACCTGGCGCAGGTTGGCTATCGACGTCACCACGGCCGTGAATACGAGCGGCGGGATGAGCAGCTTGAGCAGCTTCACGTACGTCGAGCCGACCCAGTCGAGGGTTTCGGCGAGCGCGTTGCCGTCGGGCATGCCGGCGGCGATGAAGCCGAGGATGAGGCCGATGATGAGGCCGTAGATGACTTGGGCGCCGAAGCTCGTGGCCCATTTTGGAAGGCGCACTCCACACTCCTTATAGACAGACTGGTTCACCAAGCTCCCTCGGCGAACGATAACGTGGACAAACTACTCCCCAAACCCCACACGTCAAAACAGACAACACGGTCTATTGCGGCCGCGCGGGCTACACTCCCCACCGATGGACACCCACTTCGACGACCCGGCGATCGCCATGGCGCACCGTTCCGCCGTGCGCTCGATCGAGCGGGTCGTCCGCGAAACCACCCCGCCCACGCGCGACCCGCTCCCGCGGATCCTCGCGCAGCTGCGCGACCCGCAGACGCTCGTGGTCACCGGCGCGGGCGTGTCCACGGCGTCCGGCATCCCGGACTACCGCTCCGCGAACGGCCGCCTCACGAAGGGCCGGCCCATGACGTTCCAGGAGTTCGCGCACTCGCCCGCGCAGGTGCGGCGGTACTGGGCGCGCGCGTTCGTCGGCACGCAGTACATGCGCGCCGCCCGCCCGAACCGCGCGCACTACGCCCTCGTCGAGCTCGAGCGCGCCGGGCTCATCCGCGGCATCGTCACCCAAAACGTCGACGGGCTGCACCAGCGCGCGGGCAGCCGCAACGTCATCGCGCTCCACGGCGACATGGACCACGTCGTCTGCCTCGACTGCAACGCGCTGCACGAGCGCTCGCGTATCGACGCCCTCCTCACGGCCGCCAACCCCACCTTCTTCGACAGCGTCGAAGTAGAGGGCTCCATGCTCAACCCCGACGGCGACGTGGAGCTGCGCGCCGCGGACGTGGAGCGATTCCACATGATCGCCTGCCCGTCCTGCGGGGGCCAGCGCCTCAAACCGCACGCGGTGTATTTCGGGGAAAACGTGCCGAAGGAGCGTCGAGACGCTGCCGCCCGGTGGCTCGCGGAGTCGACCGGCGTCCTCGCCTTCGGCACGAGCCTCGCCGTCATGAGCGGCTACAGATTCATCCTCGACGCCACTAAGCAGGGCAAACCCACCGCCGTGATCAACGGCGGGCCGGGGCGCGCCGACGCGAAGGTGGACACGCTGTGGCGCGCGGACGTCGGCGCGGCCCTCGACGACGTGCTGGACGGGCTGGGCCTGTGATCCTCCTCGCTATCGCCGTCGCGTTCGCCGCGTTCCGCTACGCCACCGGGGACCTGCCCAGCGCGTTCACCACCGATTTCCCCTCCGACCTCGAGGTGTACCTCCTCGGCGGGCGGAAGGTGGCCGAGCACCTGCCGCTCTACGGCGACGACCTCCTGCCCGGCCTGCCGTTCACCTACCCGCCGTTCGCCGCCGTCGTCTTCTCCTGGTTCCACGAGTCCGAGGCGCTCGGCGTCGCGTGGAAGATCGCGAGCGTGGCCGTGCTCGCCGGGGTGGTCGCGGCGTCCTCGGAGACGAAGCGCGGCGTGGCCCTGCTCACCGCCTTCTTCGTGCTGTGTACCGGGCCGGTGCAGGGGACGCTGTACTTCGGGCAGATCAACCTGTTCCTCATGGGGCTCGTCTGCCTCGACTTCCTGCCGAAGAACCGCCTGCCCGGCATCGGCACCGGGCTCGCCGCGGGGCTCAAGCTCACGCCCGCGTTCTTCGTCGTCCTGCTCATCCAGCAGCGCAGGTGGGGCGCGGTGTTCGTCGCCGCGTTCACGTTCGTGTGCACCGTGGCCACCGGCATGGAGGTGACGGACGCCGGCGAGTTCTGGACCCACGACATCTTCCAGACCGCCCGCGTGGGCACCGACGACAACCCCGGCGCCCAGTCCATCCGCCAGCTCCTCGCCCGCGCGGGCGTCGACGACCCGCGGGTGTGGCTCGCCCTCTCCCTCGCCGTGACGGTGCTCGCGCTCTTCGCTTCTCGACGAGCTCCCGCCCCCCTCGCCGCCTCCTTCATCGGCATGGCGGCCTGCATGGTCAGCCCGTTTTCCTGGTTCCACCACTGGGTGTGGATCGTGCCCTGGGGCGTGTTCGTGTTCGAGGAGTACGGCGCGCTCGTGTTCCTCCTGCTCATGCTGCCGTTCGTCTCGGTGAACGTGTCGGACGGTTTGTTCGAGGTGCCCCAGCTGCTCTTTATGCTGGTGCCAGTCTGCTTCATGGCGGTGTACGCGCTACGCTCAGGCTATGCGCACTCGAATCATCGCCGCGGCGACCGCGACAGCCACCGCCCTCACCCTCGCCCCGTTCGCCGCAGCTGACCCGGCGCCCGCCACCGGCGTCGAGCTCAACCAGCCCGCCAGCCAGGTCGTCGCCGTGGAGGCGAAGTTCGACTTCGCCGGCGACCAGGAGACCGCCCTGCGCGAGCTCAAGCAGCTGCGCGCGGACATGTGGGACCGCAACGTGCCGTTCGACGGCAAGCCGCTGCGCCAGGCCGCGGCCGCCAAGGGCTACACGACGAAGCAGCAGTACGTCGACGCGGCGAAGATCGACAACGGCTACGCCCGCATCGCCGTGCAGCGCGGCGCTGAGGTCGCGCGGTCCTTCAGCCACACCCGCCCCTACAACTCCACGTGCTCGAACAACTGCGGCGCCCCCACCTCCGCCACGTGGCAGGGCAAGGGCGGCTACAGTGCGGAGAACATCCACAGCACGGCAAGCATCGGCCGCGCGATGCGGGGCTGGGGCTACGAAGAGGTCCCGGCGCTCGTCGCCGCGAACGGCGTGTTCAGCCCGCAGAACGGCCACCTGTACAGCCTGATCAACCCCGCGAACACCCGCATGGGGTTCGCGGGCGTGGTCACCGCCGAGGGCGAGGCCTCCGTCGCGCGCATGGGATCGGAGACGACGGGCGCGCCGGCCATGAGCGGCGGGCTGACGGTGCTGCACCGGCCGGCCAACGGCGTCGAGAAGCCGAGCACCACCCCGAAGAAGCTGATCCTGGGCGGCGCGGGCAGCAGCGCGTCGCCGCGGCAGATCATCGAGATCATCAGCATCGTGCTCACGGTGCTGTCGGTCCTGCAGTGGCTCTACCAGTACGCGGAGCCGCAGATCCGGCAGTTTATGAGCCAGTTCCAGCGCTAAGCAGCCTGGCCACCGTGTCCAGGGCCTCGACGGTGGCGTCGTAGTCGCCGTCGGCGGAGCGCGCGCCGATGGCCACGCCGACGCGGCCGATCCACCCGAACTGGCGGTTGTGCCAGGCGCCGTCGGCCTCGTTGTCGGACCAGCCACCCTTGAACGGGACGCCGAGCTGGCCGAGCCCGTAGGACTGCTCGTCGTCGATGTGGCGCATGTCCGCGATGATGGGGTTGTCGGGGTTCATCGCGCTCAGCATGTGCGCGTAGCGGGCCTGGCCCGCGAACGGCCAGCGTGTGGTGCCGAACGCGCCGTTGACCTTCACGCTCGCGCCCGATTTCGCGATCTCGGCGGCGACCTTCTTCGACGCCTCCTCGTCGCTGCCCATGCAGTCCCACAGCGCGCGGGCCGAGTCGTTGTCGGACCACTCGATGGACGCCTCTGTGAGCTCCGCGACGGTGTCCTCCGAGTAGTCGCAGTGCTCCGCCGCGGCGAAAGCGATGGGGATCTTGATCGTGGACCACGCCGGCAGCCAGTCGAGCGAGCCGGCCCGGGTGAGCGTGGTGCCGTCGTAGAGCGCTACGCCGATTTCGGTGTGGGTGTCCTTTTCTATCTTCTCCACCTTAATGGCCAGCCCGTCGTACGGCGCGCGCACCGTGGTCACCGGGGTGGTCAGCGGCTCGCCCGGGCCCCCGGCACCGCACCCGGCGAGGAGCAGCGGCGCAAGCACGACGGCGCGCTTTCTCATCGCCCCACCACGGCGAGCGGCTCGCGCAGCACGTGGTCGAGCGCCACGGCGCGGGCGATGTCGCGCACCACCTCGTCGTGGGAGGGGATCTTGCGCAGGTCCGGCTGGGTCCGCGCCTCGGCTCGCACGGCGCGGACGAAGGGGGCGGAGGAGAGCGGGTCGTCGATAAACGCGCTGCCCGCGACCACGATCGTGGCGGGCGAGTGCTCCGCGCACAGCCCGGCGACGAGCGAGCCGAGGCCGCGCGCGCGACGGTCGAGGGCGTAGCGCGTGCCCTCGCGCGGGTCGGCAACCGCGTCGGCGAGGGTGGCAATCGCGGGGTCGCCGATGCTGTCGATGAGCCCCTGCGTGGTCAGCTCGCCCTGCTCCACCTCGATCGGCTGCACGCCGGACTCGCTCGAAATCGCGCAGGCGAGCGAGTCGTCGGCGAACAGCGCGAGCACGGACGGCGTGTCCAGCTCGGTGCTCGACTGCATCTCCGAGCCCACGATCGCGCTGCTAATCGACGTCACCTCCACCGGCACCGAGAACTGCTCGCGCATCTGCTCGCCGATGTTCACCCCGTCCCACCCGAGGTTCGGCGCGACGACGTTGCCGCCCTCGCGCACCGTGCCGGACGCCGTCACGCCGACGGTGGCCAGCGGGCGCCGTACGCTCGCGGTGAGGTGGTTCAGCCCGGCCATGATGTGCTGAATGAAGTCGTCCTGGCTCAGCCGCGCCACCGGCAGGTCGAGGTCCGCGAAGCGCAGGGTGCGCCCCTTGATGTCGAACAGCGCGATGTACGTCGAGTCGGTGCCCACGGCCACCCCGGCGTGCACCGCGGGCGTCTCCGCGAGCTCGAGCGGGATGGTGGGCCGCCCCCGCCCCTTCGACCGGGTGAGGTCGTTGCGCTCGGTGACGTACCCGGCGTCCACGAGTGAGGCGATCGCGCGGGTGACGGTGGGCTGGGACAGGCCGGTCGCCCGGACGAGCTCGCTTCTCGACGTCTGCTCCTGCAGGCGGATCAAGTGCAGGCACTTCGCCGCCGGCGTCCGCGGCCGAGAGAACGAGGTCATATGAATATATTTACCTGCGGATGTGCAGAATTGTACAATCGCACGTCATGACCACCGCTGCGCGCGAACCGTCGCTCCTGGATGCCACCTGTGAAGACTTCGTCTACGACCTCGCGGACATCACGCCGACTTTGGCCACCCAGATCGGCATCGACGGCCACGACGGCGAGCTGCAGGATTTCTCCCCGGCGTACTGGGACCGCCTCGCCGACCGGATCCGGGACCTCGTCGCGGACGTGGATGCGCTCAACGACTCGACGGACCAGTCCGACGACGAGGACGACTTCGACGACGTGGACAACCTCACCGCCGCACTCCTGCGCGACCGGATGACCGCCCAGCTCGAGTTCCACCACCGCGGCGAGCTGCTGCGCCTGCTCAACTCCATCGAGTCGCCCGTGCAGACCATCCGCGACTCGTTCGCGCTCATGCCGAAGGTGACGGAGGAGGACTTCGACACCATCGCCTCGCGCATGTCGCGCATCCCGAGCGCGCTCGCCGGCTACCGCGAGTCCCTCGCCGAGGCCGCCGCGGCCGGCGACATCGCCTCGCACCGCCAGATCGACGCCGTGATCAACCAGTGCGAGCTCCTCGCCGCGAGCGAGTCGCAGCTCGACGAGCTCGGGCTGTCCCCCGACTCGGCCGTCGTGGACGGCGCGAAGGAGGCCTTCGCCCAGATGGCGGACTGGCTCTCCACCGAGCTCTCCCCGCAGGCGGGCCATGAGGACGGCGTCGGCCGCGAGCGCTACACCCTGTTCGCCGAGTACTACCACGGCCGCGACGTCGACCTCGACGCCGGCTACGAGTGGGCGCAGGACCAGCTCAGGGAGACCATCGCCGAGCAGGAGCGGATCGCCCGCGAGCTCTACGGCGACGCGTCGGTCGCAGGTGCGTATCGACGCCTCAACGGCGAGCACCGCTACACCATCGAGGGCACGGGCGCCCTCCTCGACTGGATGACCGAGGTCAACGAGGCCGCCGCGCGCGCGTTCGGGGTGGACAACACCGTCGAGTGCGCCATCGACCCGGCGGGCTCCGGCGGCATCTTCTACACCCCGCCCTCGGACGACATGATCCGCCCGGGCACGATGTGGTGGTCCGTCCCGGCGGGGCAGACGACGTTCCACACCTGGCAGGAGCTGGCCACCGTCTTCCACGAGGGCGTGCCCGGCCACCACCTGCAGATGTCCGCCGCGCTGGACAACCGTGCCGAGCTGAACATGTGGCGCCGCTCCGTGTGCTGGAACGCCGCGCACGGCGAGGGCTGGGCGCTCTACGCCGAGCACCTCATGGCGGACCGCGGCTTCTTCGACGACCCGGGCTACCGCATGGGCCTGCTCGACTCGCGGCGCCTGCGCCTCGCCCGCGTCTTAGTGGACATCGGCGTGCACATGAAGAAGCCGACCCCGGACGGCAACGGCACCTGGGACGCCCAGTACGCGAAGGCGTTCTTGCGCGACAACACCGCCATGCCCGAGGCGAACCTCGCCTTCGAGCTCGACCGCTACATGGGCTGGCCGGGGCAGGCGCCGTCCTACGCCCTCGGCTACAAGGACTGGGTGGACTTGCGCGGCCAGGCGCTCGCTCAGGGCTTCACGGAAGACGAGTTCCACGCCAAGGCGCTCTCGCTCGGCTCGATGCCCATGGACATGCTCGCCAACGAGGTGCTCAACCACTAGCGCCGCGCGAGGATTCGGGGCAGCCACCCGGCGAACAGGTGCGCGTGGCGCTCCTTGGGCTCGTCGTCACGCTGTGTGCGAAGCTGACCTGGGACCTAGTCCAGGGACAGTGACCCGTCCGCGAGCCCGGCGACGGCGACGACGGCGCCGACGCACACGAGGGCGACCACGACCCACTCGAACGTGTTGAAGAGCCGCTCGCCGCGCCGCCTGCGGTTCCACACGTAGACGATCGTGCCCGGCAGGACCGCGAGCGCGCCGAGGAGGACGTAGACCGGGTCCGCGGCGTAGATGAGCCACAGCGAATACACCGACGCGACGACGCCGACGGCGAGGTCCTTGCCCGGCTCGCGCGCCGTGAGCAGCACGAGGTAGATCGCGGAGAAGATGTACGGCAGCAGGTACATGATGGTGGCCAGCTGCACCATGGCGGTGTAGGACGCCGAGGAGAGGAAGAACACCACCACGAAGAACTGGATGACCACCGTGGACAGCAGCTGCGCGCGCGACGGGGAACCGTTCGCGTTGTGGCGCGCCATCGACTCGGGCAACAGGCCGTCCTCCGCCATGAGCACGATCGGCTCCGCGCACAGCATCTGCCAGGACACGTAGGCGCCGAGCACGGACAGGCACAGGCCCACCGAGACGAGCACGCCGCCCCACGGGCCGACGACCGCCTCGAGCACCGCGCCCATCGAGTTGTCCGGCAGCGCGGCGAGCTCCTCCTGGCTGAGCACGCCGTAGGAGAGGGTGGACACCGCGACGAGCAGCACGAGCACGGAGAGGAAGCCGATGATGGTGGCCTTGCCGACGTCGGAACGCCGCGCCGCCTGCTTCGAGTACACCGACGCGCCCTCGATGCCGATGAACACCCACACCGTGTAGAGCATGATGCCCTTGAGCTGCTGGGTAAACGGCATGCCCGAGCCCCAGAAGTCCGCGGTGAACGTGTCCCGGGAGAAGCCGAGGAACGCCACGAGCACCACGAACGCGAGGATGGGCACGAGCTTGGCGATGGTGGTCACCGCGTTCATCACCGCCGCCTGCTTCAGCCCGCGCGTGAGCCCCCAGTAGATGACCCAGCTGAGCACCGACACCGAGATCGCGAGCACCCAGCGGTTGAGGAAGACGGGGAAGTAGTAGCCGAGCGTGTTAAAGAACAGCGTCGCGTACCCCACCTGCGCCATCACCGAGCCGAGCCAGTAGCCCATCCCGGATGTGAAGCCGATGAAGTCGCCAAGCCCCGCGCGCACGTATGCGTACACGCCGGAGTCCAGCTCGGGCTTGCGCACCGCCAGGATCTGGAACACGAACGCGATGGAGAGCATGCCCACCCCGGCGATGGCCCAGCCGAGCAGCATCGCGCCGGGCCCGGCGACGGAGCCGATGTTCTGCGGCAGGGCGAAAATACCCGATCCGATGGTGGATCCGATGATGAGGGAGACCAGCGTCCAGACCGAGACGGTGCGGTTTGACATGGCGAGTAACACTACCCCAGGAGTTGCATTACAATCATCAACAGTTAATCGTGCAAACAACTGAGACAACCGTGTGAGGGAGGTGCGGATGCGCACACGCATGGCCTGCGCCGCAGTCGCTGCCACGCTCACCCTCGCCACAGTCGCGCCTGCTCAGGCAGCGGAATACCGGCCGACCTCAGTGCTGCCCGGCTTCACCGGCACCCTCGACGCGCCGCTGCCGCGCGGCGAGGCCTGGTTCGAGGCGACCTCCAACCCGGATTGGGCCATGGTCGGCCCAGACGGCACCATCCGCCTCGCGCCGGGGGAGGACGTCACCCCCGGCACCTACGAGTGGCCCGTGCAGGCGACCTTCCAGGACAACCACACCGAGACCTACCCGGTCCGCGTCACCGTCGGGCAGGAGCAGACGGCCGACGCCTCCCAGGAGGGCGCCGTCATCGACGCGTTCGTGCAGTACGCCCCCGAGGTGACCAAGCAGTGCTCCGCCACCGCCCTCGGCGTCGGCCTGCCCCTGCTCGTGCTCCTGCCGCTCGGCTTCGCCTCCCAGCTCAGCCTCCCGTTCGTGGCCAAGCAGAGCGAGCTGAACCTGCAGGTGGCGAACCTGCCGTTCCTCCCCCCGCTCAACATCGACGTTCACCTGCGCGACCTCAACTCGCAGAAGGTGGACATGGGCATCGCCGGCGCGCTCACCGTCGCGGGCCTCGCCGGCGCCGGCGCCATCATTTCCCAGTGCTCGTAGGGTCCTCCGGCCACGCGTGCTTGGGGTAGCGCCCCCGCATCTCGCGGCGCACGTCCTGGTACGGCCCGGCCCAGAAACTGTCCAGGTCGTCCGTCACCGCGAGCGGCCGCCCCGCCGGCGAGAGCAGGTGGTACTGCACCTTCACGCCCGCCACCGTCGCGCCCGTCTGCCCGAACATGTGCTGCAGCTTCACCCGTTTCACCGGCCGCCCGCTGCCGTACTCGAACTCCCTCGGCGCCACCCGGTCGAGCTCCGCGGCCTGCTTCCAGTCGAGCTGGCGCAGCATCGCGGCGCGCATATCGCAGTTGCGTATCGACGCACCTCCGGCCACCTCCCGCACCTCCACCGAGTAGTCGCCCTGGGCGACATCCGGCCAGCCCAGCGTCGCGTGGAGGAAGTCGAGCCGCTCCTTGAGGTGTTGCTCGGACTCCGTGAGCGGGAAACTGTCGAAGTCCACGTCCGCCAGCGCCGCCGCGGCCTCGTCCGGGGTGAGCTTCACCGGCGTGGAGGAGAGCTCGATCGCGCCGACGCGGGTGATCTTCCGGCCGCGCACCTTGCCGTCCTCGAGGAAGGCCCGCGTCTCCTCGACAACCCTGTGCTGCGGGAACGCGATCGGTTCGGCCTCGCGGATGACCGCGCCACCCTTCGTGCGCTGCACCTCCGCCGCCGCGATCCACTCCGCGCGCGAGTTGAACGCCGCGCGCGTGCCCGAGGCGAGCTGGTACTCGTCGCCCACCTTCTTCGCGATCCACTGTGGGAACGCAGACGCAATCACCTCCCCGGCAGGTGCGGGACCCTTATCTTCGACGAGCCTGGCCAGCCGCTTCGGGTCCGCGTCGCCCGCGAGCCGGGCCACGGTGGGCGCGGCCTGGGCGCCGAACTCGAGCAGGGCGGCGCCGAGCCTGGGGTCGAGGGGGAGCGTGGCCAGCCGCTTGCCCAGATCCGTGATCGTGCCACCGTCCAATGCCCCGATCGCCTCGAGGTTGTGTTCGGCTTCGGTGAGGTCCGGAGGGGCGTCGAGAAGCGGGAGGTCCGGCGACCCCCACGCCGCCATCGTGAGCGCGGCGGCGGTGAGGTCCGCGGTGAGGATTTCGGGGGTGATGTCGGGCTGCATCTTCGCGTACTCGTCGCGCGAAAACACGCGGACAACCTCGCCGGGGCCCTCGCGGCCGGCGCGGCCCGCCCGCTGGTCGGCGCTCGTCTTCGCCTCCGTCACCGTGACCAGGCCGGTCATGCCGCGGCTGTCGCGTTTCGGGACCCTCGACAGCCCGGCGTCGACCACCTTGCGCACACCCGGCACCGTGATCGAGGACTCGGCGACCGACGTCGCCACCACCACGCGTGCATCGCCGTTGAGCGCGGCGTCCTGCTCCTTGCTGGTGAGCCTGCCGTGCAGCGGCGCGGCGTCGTCGAGGAAGCCGCAGACGAGGTCCACCTCGCGCACCCCGGGCACGAACACCAGCGTGCGCTCGCCGTGTTTCGCCTGCTCCGCGACGTGGCGGTAGAACTCCCGGGTGCCCCGGATCCGCTCCGGGTGCGGCGCGTAGCTGATGTCGAGGGGGTGGGTCACCGCCTCCGTGGACAGTATTTGCGCGCCCATGTGGTCGGCGAACTTCCGCGCGTCGAGGGTCGCGGACATGGCGGCGAGGTAGAGGTCCTCGCGCAGTTCGGCGACCTCCATGCACATCGCGAGCACGAGGTCCGTGTCCAGCTGGCGCTCGTGCACCTCGTCGATGACCACGGCGCCGACGCCCTCGAGGTCCGGGTCCTTGAGCAGGCGGTTGAGCAGCACGCCGGGCGTGACGAATTCGACGAGCGCGCCGTCCTTATGTTCGCCGCGGATGCTGTAGCCGACGTTGGTGCCGAGCGGAGTGCCGTCGAGAAGCGAAAGCCTCCGCGCCGCGGACCGCACCGCCACCCTGCGCGGCGCCGTGACCAGCGTCTTTCCCGCCACGTTCGCAATCGCGGGCGGGACCAGCGTGGTCTTGCCGGTGCCGGGCGGCGCCTCGACGACGAGCGGGCCCGTGGTGGGCAGCTCGCCGATCACGCGCGACACGGGGAGACCGCTGCCGATTTTCACCAGGTCGAACATGGCAATCCAGGGTAGCGTGTGGGCCATGAGACGCCTCTTCGC
>ERZ1029874.44-NODE-44-length-21623-cov-34.957993_pt1 | contig 21623 bp, 18 predicted proteins | sample MGYA00519235_ERZ1029874 | MGnify/ENA primary metagenome ERZ1029874 (study PRJEB33666, sample SAMEA4610926) | skin metagenome | biome: Human-associated habitat; feature: Malodor aspect; material: skin | place: Philippines | collected 2015-08 ...
GGCCGAGCCACTCGAGCGAATCGATGATCGCCTGGTAGCTCTCCTCCGAGTCGCGCGCGGCGTCGGTGTCCTCGATGCGGAAGACGAACGTGCCGCCGGAGTGGCGCGCCTGCGCCCAGTTGAACAAGGCGGTGCGCACCATGCCCACGTGCGGGGTTCCGGTTGGCGACGGGCAGAAGCGGACTCGCATATTCGAGGATTCAGTCATGGGGCAATGGTAGCGCGCGGGGCATCCTGCTTAGCGACGCCTCCGGCTCCCCCACCATGCCATGAAACGCCCGCCCCGCGCTTCCTTGTGGGAAGGGCGGGGCGGGCGAGAGCTCGTCGAGAAGCGGGGCGCTACTTCGGGTTGCGCATGAGGAAGGCCCACATCTCGTCGGCCGCGGACGGCTCGTACCACCAGAAGTGGTTGGAGCCGTGGACCTTGATCACCTCGACGCCTTTGAGGCAACCGCGGGCCGAGACGCGGGTGGCGTAGTTGCCCACCGGCGCCTGGTCAACGCCGCCGGCGCAGTGGTTGCGACGCTCGTAGGACTGGAACAGCTCCGGCACAGCCATGACGCGCACGCCGCGGCGGATGGTGCCGTTGTACGGGGTGAGCGTGTCGCCGGTGCCGTGCAGCGCCATAAACGCGATGGGCAGGTTCTGGCAGTTCATGTTCACCGGCTCGTAGTAGGCGCCGGAGACACCGGCGACGCCCGCGAACAGGTCAGCCATGTGGCACGCGGACACCGCGGCCATGCCGCCGCCGGTGGACATGCCCGTGGCGTAGATGCGGCGGCGGTCGATGTTGTAGTAGCGCTGCACGTCGTTGATCATGGCGCGGACGAACGCGATGTCCTGGCCCGGGCCGGTGGACGCGGTCGGCGAGCCCTCCCAGGAGGCGCCAATGGCGCGCGGGTAGACGATGATCGCGTCGCGGCCAACGGAGGACTCGCGCAGGCGCGAGTAGTTGCGGAAGTTCTCGGTCGAGTCCTCGAACGCGGAGTAGCCGACCATCACCGGCACCGGGTTCGCCGGGTTGTAGTTGCGCGGCACCCAGATGAGGTAGCTGCGGCCGGCGGCGCGGACCTCACCGTTCGTGCCGTTCGCCACCGGCGCGGGGGCCTGCGGCGACCATGCGCGCGGCGCGGCGGGGGCGGGAGCCGGCGCGGGCGCGGGAGCGGGAGCCTGCGGGACCGGGATCGGGTTCTTCGGCAGCGAGGACCCCGGCGGGAGCGACTCGTTGGCCATCTGCACGAACTTGTTCCACTCGGCGTTGGCCTGGTTCGCGGCGTCCGCCGCGGCCCGGTTCGCGTCGTTGATGGCGCTGTTGATTTGGCCGTTGATCTGGCCACTGATCTGGGATGACATGTCCTGGGCGGTCGCGTGCGCCGGCACGAGGGCGCTCGCCGCCACTAATACAGCGGCGAAGCCGCCCGCAAGAGCGTTACCAATTTTCACACAGGCAACAATAAACCCAGTGGTATACACCGGCAAGTGGACCGGCAGCGTGTCCCAAGCGCGTTGGCGATAAAGTGTTGCCCCATGTCATCGTCGCCCGAACCAGACTCCTCCCCGGATAGCAACCCGGATCCCGCTTCGCGCTCCGGCCGCCCCGCGTCGGCGCCGGACTTCCTGCTCTCCCGCGGGGACGGCTCGGTGCGCACCCAGGGCGCGCGCGGCACGTTCACCGACGCTTGGGAGGCCGTCGAGGCGATCGAGCGCGGCGAGGTGGAGATGGTTGTCGGCGCACTCCCCTTCGACCAGCACTGCCCCGCCGCGCTCACCGTCCCCGAGCGCATCGTGCGCGAGCCGGGCCCGCTTGAGCCGCACCCCTACTACCGCGTCGGTGCAGGGTCGCGCCTGCACGCCTCGCTTGTCGACGTCGACCCGTCCCCCGCCGAGCATCTGCGCCGCGTTGAGGCCGCCGTCTCGACGATCCAGGGGTCGATCCTGGACAAAGTGGTCCTCGCGCGCGCCGTCGACATCGCTTTCGACCCGCCCGTCGACCCGCGCCTCGTCGCGGCCCGCCTCATCGACCTGTCCGCCACCCGCGACGGGTTCATCGCCGAGCTCACCCCCGCCGGCAGGCGCGGGCATTTCCTCGTCGGCTCCTCCCCCGAGGTGCTCGTGCGCCGCCGGGGCAACCGGGTCCGGACCTTCCCGCTCGCCGGTTCGGCGCCGCGCTACCGGGACGACCCGGAGGCCGACCGCGCCGCGGCGGCCGGGCTGCAGGATTCGCAGAAGGATCTCGACGAACACCGCTTCGTCGTCGAGCACATCCGCGGCGTGCTCGCGCCGCTGTGCAACGAGCTGCGCATCCCCGAGCGCCCCGTCCTAGAGAAAACGAGCGAGATGTGGCACCTGGCCACGCCCATCGAGGGCGTGCTCAAAGACCCCGCCCCGACGGCGCTCGACCTCGCGCTGCGCCTCTACCCCACCCCCGCGGTGTGCGGCACCCCGCAGGCAGCAGCCGAGGCGCTCATCACCACCGCCGAGTCGGACCGCGGGTTCTACGCCGGGGCCGTCGGGTACACCGACGCCGCCGGCGACGGCGAGTACATGGTGGCCATCCGCTGCGCCGAGGTCAACGGCGACGGCACCCGCGCCCGCGCCTGGGCCGGCGGCGGGCTCACCGCCGACTCGGACCCGCAGGCGGAGCTTGACGAAACCACGGCGAAGCTGCGCACCATCATGCGCGCGCTGGGCTTGTAGCGGCGTTAGGTGCGCTCGACCGAGTTGCGCAGGGTGCCGATGCCGGGGATCTCCACCTCGATGGTGTCGCCCGGCACCATCTCCGCCGTGCCGGCCGGCGAACCGGTGGCGATGACGTCGCCCGGCAGCAGGGTGAACGACTGGGAGACCCACTCGACCATCTCGCCGACGGACTTGATCATCTGGTTCGAGTTCGAGTCCTGCTTCGTCTCCCGTACCCCGTCGTGGGTGTGGTGCGCCTTGATGGGCAGGTTGGCGAAGTCGAACTTCTCCAGGTCGGTCTCAATCCACGGGCCGAGCGGGCCGAACGTGTCCATGCCCTTCGCGCGGGCCCACTGGCCGTCCGCGAACTGCAGGTCGCGCGAGGAGACATCGTTGATGATGGTCACGCCGCGGATGACTGATTTCCAGTCCTCAGCCTTGACGTTCTTGCACGGCACGCCGACGACGAGCGCGAGTTCGCCCTCGAACTCGACGCGGGTGGCAAACTCCGGGATCTTGATCGCCGCGTCCGGCCCGATCACCGCGGTGGACGGCTTGATAAAGATGGTCGGCGGCAGGTGCTCCGCCGACTTCTGGAACACCTCAGCGACGTGGTCCGCGTAATTGCGGCCGACGGCGACGATCTTCGACGGCAGCGTCGGGGCGAGCAGGCGCACCTGCTCAAGCGGGTATTCCTTGCCCGTGTACTCGGGCTCCGTGAACGGCGTGCCGGCGATGACTTTCGCGGTGGCGCCCTCGTCGTCGATGACGGCGAACGTCATTCCTTCTGGGGTTGCAATTCGTCCAAAACGCATGTGACCGAGCATACAACCGCGGCTCCGCAGTGGCGCCTCGTCAGCTCGTGAGCGCGAGGTAGAGCTCGGCGCACGCAATCGCGTCTGTGAGCGCGTTGTGGTTGCCGTAGGCGGGCAGCCCGTAGCGCTGCCGTACCCGGGCCAGGCGCAGGTCCTCGCCGCGCGGGTACGTGCCCATGCGCTCCATGTGGCGCCGCTCGAGCGCGAAGGTGTCCACCACCTCGCTGCCGTGCAGCGCCCACGGCGTCCCCCGCACGTCCTTGTGCAGCTTGCCCAGGAAGCCCAGCTCCATCTGCGCGAAGTGCGCGAGCAGCTTGCGCCCTTCGAGCGCGGCGAGGAACGCGTCGAGGATGTCCGCGGGGTCGCGCCCCAGCCGGGCGACGTCGTCGTCCGTCACCCCGTGCAGCGTCGCGGACTCCCCGACCTGTGCCCCGGCGGCGACAAAGTACTCCGCGCCGGAGAGGTCGATCACCCGGCCGTCGACCGGCACCCAGCCGACGGAGACGAGCTGCGCGCGCTCGGGCTTGAGGCCGGTCGTCTCGACGTCCACGGCGAGCAGGGCGCCGTCGATAAGCGGGCGCTTCTTCGGGCCGAACAACACGTCACACCGCCCTCGTCTGGTACTTCTGCGCGAGCGCCGCCTGCTGGGATTTGATCACGCCGAACGCGTCGCGCAGCGCCGCGCGGTCGCGCTCGGGCAGCCGCTTCGGGTCGATGTGGTAGTCCGGCCGCTCGCCGGCGCGCAGCTGCTGCACCTGGTGCCGCATGGCGAGGTCGCTGAGGTACTCGTACGCGTCGAGGAGGTCCGCGGCGCCCTGCGCGGAGACCGACTGCCCCGCCGCCGCGCGCAGGCGGCTGGCGGTGTCGGTCGCATCGACGCCGTCGGCGATGGCGTAGAGCCGCGCCATCTGCACCACCGCCGCCGTGCCGCCGCGCTTGATATCCAGCGTGTTCGCGTACTCGCCACTGCGCTCGACCACGAGGCCGCGGAAGAACCCGACGGGCGGCTCGCGGAACGTCGCCAGCGCGGCGAGGTGGACGTGCAGGCGCGCGGAGCCGTGGGCCGAGGACAGCGCGGTGGCGCGCACGCGCTCGGCGAGCCCCTCCCAGCCATCGCCCGCGCCGAAGACCGCGCGGAAGTCGAAGAACACCTGCGCGTGCAGCAGCGCGTCCGGCACGGGCGCGGTGACCCAGCCGTGGAACGTGCGCTCCCACTGCGACTCCGTCATGCGCCACTCCGGGTTCGAGGCCATCATGTTCCCGGGACACAGCGCCTGGCCGGCCCCGGCGAGGCCGGCGCAGACGAACTCGGCGAGCGCGGCGAAGTACGCGCCGTGCGCCGCGGGGTCGAAGCCGTCGCCGAGGACGAGCGCGTTGTCCTGGTCCGAGGCCGGCCCCATCTCGCCGCGCGCCTGGGAGCCCACCGCGACGAACGCGAACGGCACCGGCGGGGGCCCAAGCTTCTCGACGGCCAAGGTGCCCAGCCGCCGCGCGACCGCGTCCGCGACGGAGGTGGAGAACCGCTGCGTCTCCCCCGCCGACGCCCCGCGCTCGAAGAACCGCCCCGCCGCGCGCGCCGCGTCCACGTACGCGCCTTCAAGCTCGTCGAGCGAGCTGTGCTGCACCTGCGTGGTCAGGTAGATCGGGTCCGACTGCAGCTGGCGCATGATGTCGGCGGCGTCGAGCACCCCGGCGATGCCGTCTGGCCCCACCACGGGCAGGTGGTGCACGCCGATCTCGCCCATCGTGAGCATCGCCTCGATGACGAGCGCGTCGGGGCCGATCGTGCGCACCGGCGCCGTCATCACCTCCGCCACGGGGCGCGCCGGATCGAGCTGCCGGGCCACCACCCGGGCGCGCATGTCGTGGTCCGTGACAATGCCGGCGATGCCGCCCCGCTCGTCCCGCTCGCCCCGCTCGCCTTGATCGCTGGTGAGGATGAGGCAGCTCACCCCGTATTCACCCATTGCCTCCGCGGCCCGGGCGATGGAGACGGTGGCCGGCTGCGTCGCGGCCCGGCGGCCGACGAAGAGGTCGCGCACCGGCGTGCGCAGCACGTCTGCCGCCCCGTGGTCGCGGATCTCCTCCGCCGCGGCCTGCACGCGGCGCGACGCGGTTTGGAAGAACCGGCCGAGGTCCGGAAACTCCGCGAGCAGCCCTGCGAACGCCTCGCGCGGGAGCATGAGCAGGACGCTGTCCTCCACCGCCTGCATGAGGTAGCGCGACTCGCGCTCGCCCACAAGCGTGGAGTAGCCGAAGTTCAGCCCCGCCTCGCGGCGGTCGAGCAGCATGTCGTCCGCGCTGACGACGTCGACGGCGCCCGAGCGGATGATGTAGAGCGTGTCGTTCGGCTCGCCCACGGCGACGACGGTCTCGCCGCGGCGCACGTACGTGATACCCATGGACGCGGGCAGGGCGCGCAGGGTGTCCTCGGGCAGCGTAGAAAACGGCTCGTGCTGGGCGAGGAAGCGGGTGATTTCCTCCAGTTCAACGCTCATGCCCCGAGCCTATCGTGGCCCGGGGCACATTTTCGGCGTTTTTACTGGTAGCTCACAAACCAGGGTCGCGGGTTCACGTCCGCGTACGTCTGCTGCGGGGTAAACATCGGCGAGTCCTCGTCGAAGAAGTTCTTCCACGCCATGAAGAAGTTCGGATCGAGGCCCTCGCGCAGCACGTTCCAGGTCTCGAACTTCAGCTCCGGCGTGCCGTGCCCGTCCGCGTGGAGCACCCAGGCGAGCTCGGGCTGGCCGGTGACGATGTTCTCGCGGTCCGGGAACATCGAGGAGTTGAACTGGTGGAGCACCATCGCCTTTTGCGGCAGGTGGTTGTCGCGCACGAGGGCGGCGAGCCAGTCCGCGACCTCGTTGATCTCCGCCGCGGACGCGCTGCCGATGCGCGACAGCGGCGCCTCCCCCGGGTTGAGCTTCCACTCCGCGTCGAGCGCGAGCCCCACGTTCGGCCGCTTGAGCAGGTCCTCGTAGAGCTTCGCCTGCTGCAGGAAGTTGCCCTGCCCCGGCTGGAGGTCGATCACCGCGTAGCCGCCCGCGTTCACGATCGCGTCGACGTAGGGCACGAGGTCCTCCGCCGGCGTCTCGTTGGAGAAGTTGCCGTCGTCGCCCGGGAACTCGGACGCCACCGAGGCGATGACCTCGAACGCGGGGACGATCGGCTGGTCGTCGAGCGGCTGGTACTCGGCGGCGAACTTCTTCGCCAGCTCCACGGACGCCGCCGGGTCCTGCTCGCCCAGCACACCGAGGTCCGGGCCGTACGGGTGGCCGTAGAGCGCGACCATGCGCCGCCCCGGGAACACCAGCCCGCCGCCGCCCGGCAGCTCGCCGTTGTCCGCCAGCGCCGCGCGCTCGCGGAAGTTGTCGGTCGAGCCCCACTGGCGGCCGAGCGCGAGGGCATCCTGCTCCGTGACGTCGCGCATGCTTTGCGACGTCGCCCGCGGGTCCGCCGCCGCAAGCACCTGCACGTCGGCGCCGGCCGCGCGCGCCGTGGCGACGGACGCCCGCGACGACAGCGCCGTGGCGAACACCGGCGGCATCTCCAGGTCGCGCGGGTTGCCCGGGTCCACCGCCGCGATCGCCGCGACGTCCCCGGATTTTTCCGCGGACGCAACGGGCTCAGTCGACCCGATCTCCGCGTCGTCGCCCGGCACGTTGATCACTCGCTTCGCGCCGAGTCGCTCGATTTCCGCGTCGACGGCCGCATCGGTGCCGTCGAGACGCGTGAGCATCGGCGCACCCAGCTTCACCGCGAGCGCCGCGGCCTTGAGCTGCTGGTCGCGATCCTTCGCGGCAACGACGACCGTGTCGGAGGAGTCGAAAAAGCGCTGCGACACCTCGGCGCCGGAGCCGTCGGCGTCCTGGATGACCTCGTCGCCGTCGGTCTTCAGCTTGCTCTTGCCGGGCTTGACGGCGTCGACGACCCCGCCGACTGAGCCGTCCGAGCCGTCTGAGCCGTCTGAGCCACAGCCGGCGATCAAGAGTGCCGAGGCGCTAAGGACAGCGACGGAGGTGCGGGTCACAGACATGCGCACCACCCTACGCGAGCGCGGCGGCGATCCTGTCACCCACCTCGGCGGTGCGTACCGGCGTGTCACCGCGGTCGGCGACGTCGCGCTCCACCGCCGCTTCGATGCGGTCGGCGTTCGCGTCGTCGCCGAGGAAACGCAGCATCATGGCCACCGAGAGGATCATCGCGGTCGGGTCGGCGACGCCCTGCCCCGCGATGTCCGGCGCGGAACCGTGGACCGGCTCGAACATCGACGGGAACTCGCGGGCGGCGTTGATGTTGCCGGAGCACGCCTGGCCCACGCCGCCGGTGACCGCGCCCGCGAGGTCGGTGAGGATGTCGCCGAAGAGGTTGTCGGTGAGGATGACGTCGTAGCGCGCCGGGTCCTGCACCATGTAGATCGTCGCGGCGTCGATGTGGTTGTAGTCCACCTCGACCTCGGGGAACTCGGCGGCAAGCTCGTCGACCACGCGCTGCCACAGGCCGCCGGCGTTGACTAGGACGTTCGTCTTGTGCACGAGGGTGAGCTTCTTGCGCCGCGTCATCGCCAGCTCGAACGCGTAGCGCGCCACGCGCTCGGCGCCGAAGTAGGTGTTCTGGGACACCTCCGAGGCGACCTCGTGCACGGTGCCCTGCCGCAGCGTGCCGCCGTTACCGGCGTAGAGGCCCTCGGTGCCCTCGCGCACGACGACGAAGTCGATGTCGCCCGGGTTCGCGAGCGGGCTCGTCGACGACGGGTAGAGCCGCGACGGGCGCAGGTTGACGTAGTGGTCGAGCTTGAACCGCAGCGGCAGGAGCAGCCCGCGCTCGAGCACGCCCGCCGGGACGCGCTCCGGGTCGCCGACCGCGCCGAGGAGGATGGCGTCGTGCTGTTTCAGGCTCTCCAGGTCTGCGTCGGTAAGCGTCTCGCCGTTGCGCAGGTAGCGCCTCGCGCCGAGGTCGTACTCCGTCGTCTCCACGTCGTCGCGCACGGCGCGGAGAACCTTCAGGCCCTCCGCCATGACCTCTTCGCCAATTCCGTCGCCTGCGATCACAGCGATCTTCATCGCGTCCACTGTCCTTCCTGGCATGTGTGTAGCCCCGGGGCCGCTAGCAGCAGCGGCCCTGCGGGTTGTTCGATTCTCGCTCCCAGCGCTGCCGCCAGTACTCCCGCTCGGAGACTGGGGTCTCTCCCGGGTGGCGGCGCGCAAGGTGGGAGCAGTACTTAGCGTATTCGTTGTCGCCCATGAGCTCCTTGACGTACCAGACCACGGCGCTCCCGGCGCGGTGCAGCGGGCGGGACACGGCTAGTGGCCTCCGGAGGTGTCGTCGAAACGCAAGCCCAGCTCCGCCATGACCTTCTTCTCGTCCTTGCTCGGGGCGAGCCCGCGGGGCAGGAAGAGGAGCGACGGCGTGTCCGGCTCCTCCGAGGTGGGCATCGCTCGGCCTTCCGCCCGCATGCGCACCGCCTTGACGCAGGTGACCGCGGCGGCCGCGACGACGATGATGACGAGCACGGCGAAGACGACGGAGAGCACGCCCTGGATCATGGTGTTGCGGATCACCGCGTCGATGGCCTCGGGGGTCTTGGCGCTGCCGAACTCGGTAAGCCCCTGCGACTTCGCGTCCCGGAAGCGGTTGTGCTGGGCGAAGTAGCCGATCGCCGGGTCCGAGGAGAAGATCTTCTGCCAGCTCGCGGTGAGCGTGACCACGAGGTCCCACACGAGCGGGACGGCGGGGACCCACACCCAGTTGTACAGCCCCTTCTTCACCACCACGACCGTGACAAGCGTGAGCGCGATCGCGGCGAGGAGCTGGTTGGCGATGCCGAAGAGCGGGAAGAGCACGTTGATGCCGCCGAGCGGGTCCGTCACGCCCATGACCAGGATCGCGCCCCACAGCGCGCAGACGAGCAGGGTGGAGATCCAGGAGCCGAGCGTCCAGGACTGGTCCTTGAACTTACCGAGCCCCGGGATGTGGCTGAGCGAGTCGGACATCATAAACCGCGCGACGCGGGTGCCGGCGTCGACGGTGGTGAGGATGAACAGGGCCTCAAACATGATGGCGAAGTGGTACCAGAACGCCTGCATGTCGGCGTTGCCGACGATGTTGGTCATGATCTCGGACATGCCGAGGGCGAACGTCGGCGCGCCGCCGGTGCGAGAGACCACGGTCTGCTCGCCGACGTTGCTGGCCACCTCGGCGAGCTGGGCGGCGGTGATCGGGTCGCCGGGCAGGCCGAGGGAGTTGACGAAGTCGGCGGCGCCTTCCTCGGTGCCCGCCGTCTTGCCCGCCGGGGAGTTCACGGCGAAGTAGAGGTGGCGGTCGAGGATGACGGCGGTGATGAGCGCCATGATGGCGACGAAGGACTCCACGAGCATCGAGCCGTAGCCGATGATGCGCATGTGCGATTCCTTCTCGATGAGCTTCGGCGTCGTGCCGGACGAGATGAGGGCGTGGAACCCGGAGAGCGCGCCGCAGGCAATGGTGATGAAGAGGAACGGGAAGAGCGAGCCGGAGAACACTGGGCCGCCGCCGTCGTGGGCGAATTGCGTCACCGCCGGCATCTGGATCGTCGGGCGGTCGATGAAGATCGCCACCGCGAGCAGGGCGATCACGCCGATCTTCATGAACGTGGAGAGGTAGTCGCGCGGGGCGAGCAGCAGCCACACCGGCAGCACCGCGGCGACGATGCCGTAGATGATGATGCACACGGCGAGCGTGGTCTTGGACAGCAGGAACACGTCCTCGCCCCACTGCGTCTCCGCGACGTAGCCGCCGCCGATGATCGCGGCGAGGAGGAGCACGACGCCGATGGCCGAGACCTCCGCGACCCTGCCGGGGCGGAAGAAGCGCGTGTAGCAGCCCATGAAGAGGGCGATCGGGATGGTCATGGCGATGGAGAACACGCCCCACACCGAGTCCGAGAGCGCGTTGACCACCACGAGCGCGAGCACGGCGATGATGATGATCATGATGACCATCGTGGCGAGGATGCCGGCGATGCCGCCGACGCGCCCGATCTCGTCGTTGATCATCTGCCCGAGCGAGCGCCCGCGGCGGCGGGTGGACACCCACAGCACGAGGAAGTCCTGCACCGCGCCGGCGAAGATGACGCCGAGGATGATCCACAGCGTGCCGGGCAGGTAGCCCATCTGCGCGGCCATGACCGGCCCGACGAGCGGGCCGGCGCCGGCGATGGCGGCGAAGTGGTGGCCGAAGAGCACGCGGCGGTCCGTGGGCACGTAGTCCTTGCCGTCGTCGACGTATTCCGCCGGCGTCGCGCGGTTGTTGCGCGGCTTGACCACGTGGTAGTCGATAAGCCGCGCGTAGAGGGTGTACCCGATGAGGTAGGAGCCGATCGCGGCGAGGACGAGCCACACGGAGCTGATCTGCTCGTCGCGGTGGAGGGCGATCGCGCCCCACCCGAGCGCGGCGATGACCGCCGAGATCGCGATGACCACGCGCTCCGTCGTACCTATGACCTTCTCCGGCTTCACGCCGACGACCTTCTCCTCGCCGTCCGGCGTCACCGAGATTTCCAGCCGGTCCCGCTCGGGCCACGTGTCCAGCCTGCCCGACCCCGGCCCCTGCACCGTTGTGCTCATGCCACTCCTTCCGCTTTGTCGTGAGTTCCGTCACACGATTTTGCGAAAGTGTAGCGTGGCCGCGCCGGCGCCGGGGCCGGTTCGCGCAAACACCGGGGTTTATATTCGCCCGCTCGCGCTACTGGCGGGCGAGCGCCTCGGCGTTCACGGCGCCGGGCACGTCGGCGCCCTCGCCCCGCAGCGCGCGCAGCACCGCGTCGACGACGGCCTCCCCCGCCCGCAGCTGCGCCTCGCGTGTCGACGCCCCAAGGTGCGGCGTGAGCACCACATTCCCGCACGCAAGCAGCGGCGAATCCGCCGGCGGCTCCTCCTCGAAGACGTCGATCCCGGCCGCCCGCAGCGGCCCGTCGCGCAGGGCGTCGGCGAGCGCGCGCTCGTCGACCACCCCGCCGCGCGACGCGTTCACCAGGATCTGCCCCGGCTTCGCGCCGGCGAGGCGGCGCGCGTCAAACAGCGCGCGTGTCGCCTCCGTCCTCGGCACGTGGATGGTCACCACGTCGGAGTGCGCGACAAGCTCGTCGAGGTCGGCATACTCGACGCCGATGCGTATCGACGCCTCACGGTCCCACACCGGGTCATACGCCACCACGCGCATGCCGAACGCCGCGAGCCGCTCGGCGACGAGCTGGCCGACTCGACCGAACCCGACTACCCCGGCCGTCTTGCCGTAGAGCTCCGCCCCCTGCAGCGCGGACCGCTCCCATCGCCCCGCGCGCGTCGACGCGTCCGCCGCTGGAATGTTGCGCGCCGCCGCGAGCAGCAGCGCCACCGTGTGTTCAGCGGCCGAATGGACGTTGGCGGCCGGCGTGTTGGCGACGAGGACGCCGTGGGCGGTGGCCGCGTCGACGTCGATGTTGTCGATGCCCACCCCGGCCCGCGAGACCACTCGCAGCCGCGGCGCGGCCTCGAACACCTCGCGATCCACCCGCGTCGCCGAGCGGACAACGAGCGCGTCGGCGTCGCCCACCGCCGCGAGCAGGTCCGGGCGCTGCGCGCCGGTGACGTGGCGGACGGACACGGCGGCGTCGACAAGCAACTGCTCCGCCTCGGGCGCGAGGGGATCCGCGATGAGGACGACGGGGGAAGCGGGCACGGCGGAATCTCCTCGGCACGACGAATAAGCCGCGAGTTATCTTAGCGGTTGCGCTCCGCCTGGCGGATTCGGCCCGCGAGCTGCGCCGACGTGCCGAACTGCTTGCCCAGCGCCACGAGCGGGTGGTCCGACAGGCCCGCCATGGCGAAGAGGGTCTCCTCGGAGCGCCGCGGATCCGGCAGCGGCACGACCTCGACCTTCGCCCCGTAGCTGCGCGCGTTGGCCACGGAAGCGATGGAGGAGTCCCACGTGGCCACCACCTGCGGCGCCATGTTCGCGTCGCGGCGGGACTGGATGGGAAACGGCTTGGCTACCGCGCCCGGCAGCACCGCCGGGTCGCCCCACGCGGCGCGCAGCCACGTCGGGGTGCGCTGCCGCAGCGCGGCGATCTCGCGCACCGCGGCGGCCGGCTCCTGCACCTTCTTCTCCTGGAAGCGTAGCGCCGTCATGTCCCCCAGCGCGCGCAGCCCGCCCGGGTCGCGCTGCACGCGCACCACGCCGGTCGCCGGGGCCACCGACACGTTGCCGACGGTGAGCACGGTCACGGTATGCATGTCCGCGATCATGCGCACGTACTCGCCGTGCGTCGCCGGGTTGTAGACCATCATCGGCGCGTTCGTGGCCACGGCGATCGACGCCGCGCGCAGCTGGGCCTCCACCGTGTCGTCGCACAGCACGAGCGTTTCCGACTTCGGGAAGAACAGCTTGGTCGTCTCGATGCCCAACGGGTCGTCGAGCACCTGCGGCGTGTCCGCGAACTGCGCCGCGACGTGCTTGGACTGGTTGACGCTGCGCGCCCGTTCGAGCGGGCCGAGCTGCGCCTGCTGCGCGCAGCCGGACAGCGACGCGACTGATACCCCGAGCGCCGCGCACGCAAGCGCCGCGGCGACCCGGCGCCCTACGCTTCGCCGCATTCTTCGTGCGCCTGCACGTCCGGCGCGTCCCAGTCGCGCACCGCCCCGCGGCCCATCGCGTACTCGATCATGCCGACGAACCGCGTCCGGCGGTCCGCGATGAAGCCCTCCCAGTCGGAGGCCATGAGCAGGTCCGGGTCCATCTCGTGGCCGGCGAGCATCGCGTCGAACTCGTCGTCCTCGAGCAGCGACTTCGACTGCAGGCGCGGCAGGTAGCGCTTCGGCTCGTTGCGCTCGATGACCACCTCGGTGCGCTGCCCCATCGGCGTGTGGTTGAGCACGGACTCGGCGAGCTGCGGGTCCACCCCTCGGACGTCGAGAAACTCGCGCGGGAAGACGAGGTGGAACCGGGGGCGCAGCTGCTCATCCGTCTCCTGGGTGAACAGCTCGCCGGTGCGCCAGTCCCGCGCCCCGCGCGCCATGAGCAGCGAGTACAGGCCGCGGTAGACGCCGCTGTCGGGCCCGGCCGTGAGCAGGCGCGACTCGTGGAAGCGCGCGTCCGCCACGGTGCGCGGCTCGTGGGCCGCCTCCCCGCGCACCCAGGGCGTGACCTCGGTGACGTCGAGCCCGATCCGGATCGTCGGGGCGTGCGCGCCGTAGAGCTCGCCGAACACGCCCGACCAGAACCAGCGGTTGAGCCGGTCTGCCGCCCCGGTGTCCTCGAGCGCGCCGGGCTGCTCCGCGAGGCGGGCGAGCACGACCGCGAGCGGCACGAGCTGCGCCGGGTACGGCACCTGCTCGGCGGCGACGACGCGGCGCTCGCCGAGGAACGTCGCGGCGGCAATGAACCCGTCGCACATCTCGCCGGCGTGCGCGAGGTACTCCTGCAGCGAGATGTTTAAGATGTCGCCGCGGTGGCCGAGCGCTGGGCCGCGGCGACTGGTGAGCAGCAGCGACAGGCCGCGGAGGAACTCCACGCGCCCGACGCTTTCAAGCACGGGGTACTCGCGCAGCCGCCGCTCCACGCCCGCCCAGTGCTTCGCGAGCGCGAAGTCCGGGTCCTCCGCCGCGAACATGGCGGTGAGCAGTTCAAACACGTCCATCTGCACGCCGGCGGAGTTGGCGAAGGCGAAGATCTGCCCCACGCCCGCCTGCGTCGTGTCACGGTCGATGCGCACGACCGGCACGTCGTACGCGGGAAGGTAGCGCATGACCTGGTTGATAAAGCGCTTGGCCGCGTCGCGCAGCTCCTCGTCGCCGCTTGCAGCCATGTCGACGAGCAGGTCGTTACCCTCGCGCCACAGCAGTGCGCTGACGGGGATGACGCCGTTTGCAATGAAGTCCTCCCGCGTCGCCAGCGCGCCCTGCACGTCCGGGCCGAAGTGGGAGCGCACGACACCGTCCGGGTCGACGGTGAAGAGGGCCTCGACCGGCATCGGGTCCGCGGAGACGGCCGCGCGGACGTCGACCATGAAGCGCCGCCGAATCGGGCGGCCGAGGTAGTCCACCGTCACCACTTCCCCGTCGCCCTTGAACGCGTGGAAGAGCGAGGTGAGGCGCTGCTGGCCGTCGAGAAGCAACAGCCCCGGCTCGACGCCCTCCGCGGCGATGCCCTCGAGCGGGCGCGGCCGGAAGCGCTGCGGGGTGTTGCGCGTGTCCAGCGCGAGGAACGACCCGACCGGGTAGCCACGCAGCACAGACGTGACCAAGGTGCGGATCCGGTCGACATCCCACGTGTATGAGCGCTGGAAATCCGGCAGCTGCAGCTCCCCGCGTTCGGCGCGGGAGAACAGGTCCTTCAGCGAGTAGCTCGGCGTGGTAAAGCCCATGCCATCAAGGGTAGATCAGATTTCGCAGACGGTCTCGTGGCCGATGTGCCCCGGCGGCTCGATCTGCACCGTCGCGTGCTCCACGCCCAGCTGGTGCAGGGCGTCCTGGACGCCGTCGAGCACCCGGTCGCGGTCCGCCCCCGCCGCAGGCACGACGTGCACCGTAGCAATGACGTGCACCCCATCCAGGGACCACAGATGCAGGTCGTGCGTATCGACGACTCCGCCCACCCCGCGGATTGCCGGATCCACCGCCGCGGCATCGAATCCGCCCGGCACGTGCTCGAGCACGACTTTGGTGGAGCGGACGAGCAGCTGCCACGCCCGCGGGAGCACGAGGGCGGCGATGACGAGCGAGGCGACGACGTCCGCCCTCTCGAACCCGGTGAGCGCGATGACGGCGCCGGCCGCGAGGACCGCGAGCGAGCCGAACATGTCCACGAGCACGTGGAGGTAGGCGCCCTCGACGTTGATCGAGTCGCTGCGCTCGCGGGCCAGCACCCACGCGGACGCCGCGTTGGCCACGAGTCCGATGACGGCGATGACCATCATCGGCCCCGTCTCCACCGGCTGCGGGTTGCGGATCCGGCCGACCGCCTCCACCACGATCCACATGGAGATCGCGAGCACCGTCGCGGCGTTGAGCAGCGCGGCGAGCACCTCGACGCGCCGGTAGCCGTACGTTGCGGTCGGCGACGCCGCCCGTTTCCCGATGACGATGGCGAGGACGGCGATGACCAGCCCCGCGGCGTCGGAAAGCATGTGCATCGCGTCGGCGAGCAGCGCCATCGAGCCGGTGAGCCACCCGCCGACGAGCTCCGCCACGAACACCGTCGCCGTGATCGCGAGGGCGGCGACGAGAGCGCGCAGCGGCGCGCCGTCGGTGTGCGAGTGGTCGTGGCTGTGCATGTGGTTCCCTTTCCTGTGCATGTGGTTCCCTTTCCGACGACCGACTGTATGCGCCGAAAACCTTAACGACAACTTATTGAAAATCGTTCCACGCGGCGTCGACGACATCACTCACAAGGGGAAATGGTGAAATTCGCGACATCCCTTGACACGAGCCTTCCGCAGCACGTTGCGAATGTTTGTTAGAGTGGGCGACTGTTCACCGAGGATGCTGGCAATCTCCCCGCGTCGCTCGCGAACGAGATGCCAGCTCCAGAGTTAGCACGAAAGGAATTTATTATGACCACCGCGAACCCGAACGACCCGAAGCGCAACGCGAAGGACGCCGCAAAGGATTTCTCCGGCAAGGCTCACGACAAGCTGCACGCCGAGCAGGACAAGCTCCGCGCCGAGCACGACAAGCTCCACCACAAGGACGCGCACGTTGAGCGCACCAACGTCGACCCGACCAAGGACGTCCGCGTTGAGCGCACCACCCCGGAGCGCGCCACCACCACGACCCCGGCCCGCACGACGGCTGGCTCCACCGCTGTGACCGAGGAGGGCAACAACGGCGGCGGCTGGTGGAAGTGGGTGATCGGCATCCTCGTCGCCCTGCTGCTGCTGTGGCTGCTGTGGGAGCTCTTCTCCAACAACGACGACAACGACGGCGACGTGGTCACCTCCACCACCACTGCCGCAACCGAGATCGTCTCCGAGACCACCACGGTCGACGGCACCGGTTCCAACGGCACCGCCACTTCCGGCGCTGACGACACCGTCACCCAGACCGAGGTCGTCTCCGAGGTCACCGACACCCTCGCGCCGAAGACCAACTAGTCGCTCGTCGCGCTCGCGTCGCTACTCGCGTTCGCGGCGCTTCTCGCGCCCGTCGAGTTTTACCCCGCACCCACTACCGGGTGCGGGGTTTCTCGCGTCTTGCGGGGCGGCTGCGGGCGTCTGCGGGGCCGTGTCGCCCGCCTCTGCCCGGGCCCGCCGCGCTGTTTCCAGCTACCAAGATCCAGCCAATCGGCTCCTGGGGGCGAAAAGCTGGGTCTTACCAGCTGGATTCTTGCCCGGGAGGCGGCACGGGCGGACCGAACGGCCGCGAACACGAAACGCCCCGCCGCCGGAACCCGGGGCGGGGCGTACGAGCTACGCCGGCGCGAAGGCGACTAGCGCGCGGTGTCGGTCAGGGGGTTCTTGACCCAGCTCATCATGTCGCGGAGCTCGGCGCCGGTCTTCTCGATCGGGTGCTGGGCGATGGTGTCGCGCAGGCCCTCGAGCTCCTTGTTGCCGCCCTCAACGTTGGCGACGAGGCGCTTGGTGAAGGAGCCATCCTGGATGTCCTTGAGGATGTCGCGCATGCGGTTCTTCGCGCCCTCGTCGATGACGCGCGGGCCGGAGAGGTAGCCGCCGAACTCGGCGGTGTCGGACACGGAGTAGTTCATGTTCGCGATGCCGCCTTCGTAGATGAGGTCGACGATCAGCTTCATCTCGTGGAGGCACTCGAAGTACGCCATCTCCGGCTCGTAGCCCGCCTCGACGAGCACCTCGAAGCCGTTCATGATCAGGTACTCCAGGCCGCCGCAGAGCACGGCCTGCTCGCCGAACAGGTCGGTGACGGTCTCGGCCTCGAACGTCGTCGGGATGACGCCGGCGCGTGCGCCGCCGATCGCCGCGGCGTAGGACAGCGCGAGGTCGCGGCCGTTGCCCTGCGGGTCCTGCTCCACCGCGATGAGGCAGGGCACGCCCTTACCGTCCGCGAAGGTGCGGCGCACGAGGTGGCCCGGACCCTTCGGGGCGACCATGGCGACGGTGATGTTCTCCGCCGGCTTGATCAGGCCGAAGTGGATGTTCAGGCCGTGCCCGAAGAACAGCGCGTCGCCGTCGTTGAGGTTCGGCTCGATGTCCTCGGTGAAGATCTTCGCCTGGGAGGTGTCGGGGGCGAGCAGCATGATCACGTCGGCCCACTTCGAGGCCTCCGCGTTCGACTTCACCTCGAAGCCGGCCTCGCGGGCCTTGTCGGCGGACTTGGACCCATCGCGCAGGCCGATGACCACCTCGACGCCAGACTCGCGGAGGTTCTGGGCGTGGGCGTGGCCCTGGGACCCGTATCCGATGACAGCCACCTTCTTGCCCTGGATCAGGGAGACGTCGGCGTCCTTGTCGTACAGCACATCGATTGCCATGGTGTTCACGTCACTTTCTTCATATTGTGAGACGGTCATTTCACATTATGACACAACCGCCTCGGGGATTGGGGATTAGTCGGCGGGTGCCATCGTCTTCGGGCCGCGCGAGAGCGCGACCGTGCCGGAGCGCACCAGCTCGCGGATGCCGAAGGAGTCCATCACTTCGAGGAACGCCTTGAGCTTCGCCGACGTGCCGGTGGCCTCGATGACGACGGAGTCCACCGCCACGTCGATGACACGGGCTCGGAACAGGTTCGCCGCGTCGACGACCTGTGGCCTCGTCGTGTTGTCGGCGTCGACCTTCACTAGGAGCAGCTGGCGGCCGACGGTCGAATCGTCGTCAAGCTCGAGCACCTTGTGCACCTGGATGAGCTTGTACAGCTGCTTGACGATTTGCTCGACGGCGTGCTCACTCGCGTCGACGACGACGGTGAGCCGGTTGATGCCCTCGGTGGCCGTCTTCGCGGAGACGAGCGAAACCAGGTTGTAGCCGCGTCGCGTGAACAGCGCGGTGACGCGGGTGATGATGCCGTCGACGTCATCGACGAGCACCGACAACGTGTGGCGGGAGATGTCTTGTGGCTGAGCCATGGTGTTAGTTGCCCTCCTGTGCATCGAGTGCGTCGAGCGTGTCGTTGATGGACTGCGGGGATTCGGCGGCCGACTCCTCCTCGCCGAAGAACGGGCGCATGCCGCGCGCGTACTGGATGTCCGAGTTCGAGGACCCGGCGGCGATCATCGGCCAGACCTGCGCGTCCTCCCCCACGACGAACTCGATGACCACGGGGCGGTCGTTGATCTCGCGGGCGCGCTGGATGGCGGGTAGCACCTCGTCCTTCGTGGTCACGCGGAACGAGACAGCGCCGAGGGCCTCCGACAGCTTCACAAAGTCGGGCACGTAGACCTCCCCGCCCAGCTTCGTGTGCGAGTAGTTGCCCTCGTAGAACAGGGTCTGCCACTGGCGCACCATACCCAGGTTGCCGTTGTTGATCAGGGCGACCTTGATGGGGAAGCCCTCGAGGGCGGCGGTGGTGATTTCCTGGTTGGTCATCTGGAAGCAGCCGTCGCCGTCGATGGCCCATACCTCCGTATCCGGCAGCGCGGCCTTCGCGCCCACCGCCGCCGGGATGGCATAGCCCATCGTGCCCGCGCCGCCGGAGTTGATCCAGTGCCGGGGCTTTTCGTAATCGATGAACTGCGCCGCCCACATCTGGTGCTGCCCCACGCCGGAGACGTAGACCGCGTCCGGGCCGGCCTCCTTGGACAGGGTCTCCAGCACGTACTGCGGGGCGAGGGTGCCGTCCGCGTGCTCGTCGTAGCCGCGCGGGAAGCGCTCCTTGAGCCCGGTGAGCCGCTCGAGCCACGGCCCGATCTGGGGCGGCTTCGCGCGCCCCGACGAGGTGAACGCGTCAGTGAGTGCGGAGAGCACCCGCTTCGCGTCGCCGACGATCGGCACGTCGACGGGGCGGATCTTGCCGATCTCGGCCGGGTCGATGTCGGCGTGGATGACTTTCGCGTAGGGCGCGAAGGAGTCGGTGTCGCCGGTGACGCGGTCGTCGAAACGCGTGCCGATCGCGATAAGCAGGTCCGCCTCCTGGAACGCGCCGACCGCGGGCACCGTGCCGTGCATGCCCGGCATGCCCAGGTAGAGGGGGTGCGACTGCGGGAACGCGCCGAGCGCCATGAGCGTGGTGGCCACGGGGATGCCGGTCGCGTCGACGAACTCGGCGAGCTCGTTGGCGGCCCCGGCCTTCACCACGCCGCCGCCGATGTAGAGCACCGGGCGTTGCGCCTGCGAGATCATCTCCGCCGCCTGCGCGATCTGCCGGCTGTGCGGCTTGGTGTTGGGCTTGTAGCCGGGGAGGTCGACTTCCGGCGGCCAGACGAATTCGATCTCCGCGTTTTGGACGTCCTTCGGGATGTCCACGAGCACCGGGCCGGGCCGGCCGGTCGAGGCGATGTGGAACGCCGCGGCAATCGCCGCCGGGACGTCCTCTGCGCGGGTGACCATGAAGTTGTGCTTCGTAATCGGCATCGTGATACCGCGGATGTCCGCTTCCTGGAACGCGTCCGTGCCCAGCAGCGACGAGCCGACCTGGCCCGTGATCGCCACCATCGGCACGGAGTCGAGGTACGCGTCCGCGATCGCCGTCACCAGGTTCGTCGCCCCGGGCCCCGAGGTCGCGATGCACACGCCGACCTTGCCGGAGGCCACGGCGTAGCCCTCCGCCGCATGGCCCGCGCCCTGCTCGTGCCGCACGAGGACGTGGCGCAGGTGCTCGGCCCGGAAGAGCGCATCGTAGAGCGGCAGCACCGCCCCGCCGGGGAGTCCGAAGACGATCTCCGTGCCCAGTGCTTCGAGGCTGCGGACTACGGCGTCCGCGCCGGTGATCCGCTCGTGCCCGCTCTCCTCGTGTGTTGGGGCGTGTTGTGAAGCTGCCACGGTAGAGGCTCCTTGCTAGTTCGAATCCAACGTGTCGCGATCAAGCAACTAAAAAAGCGCCCGCGGAGCGTGTGCTCTCGAGGCGCTTCGTATGCGGCGTGTCAAACGATCCCGCTACGGCAAGCGCCGAGAGGGTACGAGAATGACGAGTCGCTGGTTGATCACGCCCGTTAGCCTAACCCCGCCCCGCGCCGGGCGCGGGTTTTTATTCATGAATCTTTTCCTCAGGGCGATTGCGTATCGACGCCCCAAGGGTGACTAGCATGCCGAACTATGACCGACAAGCCCGAGCGCACGCCGCACGTCTTTACCCCGACCCGCGAGCACATCCTCGCGATCGTCGTGGCCACCGGCATCGCGCTCATGGGCATCATGTGGGCGCCGCAGTACCTCGCCTGGCTGCTCCTCTTCCCCGCGCTCTGGCTCGCGTGGGTGCTCACCGCCTCGACGACGGTGGACGCCCGCGGCATCACCGCGAAGTACCTGTTCCGCAAGAACGTCTCGCTGCCCTGGCGCGACCTCAAAGGTCTCGCGTTCAAGGGCTCCTCGGTGCGCGCCGTCGCCGCCGACGGCGCCGAGCACCCGCTGCCGGGCGTGACCTTCAACGACATCCCAGCGCTGGCGGAGGCGTCCGGCGGGCGCATCACGGACGTGATCACCTCCGCGCAGGCGGCGGCGGACGGCAAGTACGAGGTCATCGACAAGGAGGGCTACCGCGTCCTCATGAACCGGGACGAGTACGACGCCTACGTCGCCGAGCACCCGGATTTGCCGGGGCCGCGGCCGGAGGTCGTCGATACGCAACAGCCCAGAGTAAAGGAGTAGCACCGTGATCCCCTTGCGCTCACGCGTCACCACAGTCGGACGTCAGGCGGCGGGAGCCCGCGCGCTGTGGCGCGCCACCGGCACCGGCGAAAACGACTTTGGCAAGCCCATCGTGGCAATTGTGAACTCGTACACGCAGTTCGTCCCGGGCCACGTGCACCTCAAGGAAGTCGGCGAGATCGTTGCCGACGCGGTGCGCGCGGCCGGGGGTGTGCCGAAGGAGTTCAACACGATCGCGGTCGACGACGGCATCGCCATGGGCCACACCGGCATGCTCTACTCGCTGCCGTCGCGCGAGATCATCACCGACTCGGTGGAGTACATGGTCAACGCGCACACCGCCGACGCGATGGTGTGCATCTCCAACTGCGACAAGATCACCCCGGGCATGCTCAACG
>ERZ1029874.46-NODE-46-length-21116-cov-37.810075_pt1 | contig 21116 bp, 13 predicted proteins | sample MGYA00519235_ERZ1029874 | MGnify/ENA primary metagenome ERZ1029874 (study PRJEB33666, sample SAMEA4610926) | skin metagenome | biome: Human-associated habitat; feature: Malodor aspect; material: skin | place: Philippines | collected 2015-08 ...
CTGGAACGCGTGCGGGTTTCACGACCCTCGTGGGTTCAAATCCCACATCCTCCGCACTTTCCTGCCTCGCTCACGCTTTTTCAAAAGCGCGGGCGAGGCATCTTCAGTCTGGCAACGTCTCTGTTCGCAAAGCCATGCTACGGTGTCCGAGTGCAAAAGCCTGGCAAAAGTGGAAGACAACGACGGCTTGTCGATATGGCAGTCAGCCCGCCCGACTTTCACTACACCCGGCCGGCAAATGCAGAAAAGGTTTTAGACAACGCAATTGTGCTTCAACCTGAAGGCACCTGTACGCTGCACGTGGTTGCGTGGAACTACCGCGGAAAGATCGTGGACTTCGCGCTCACCCAGATGGCAGACGAGGTGGAGGATCCGCGAAATGGAGACGACCACGTCGCCCGATACGACTGTTGCCACAGCGAGGTTCATAAACACCAGTACTTTCGTTCTGGCCACCATTTTCAGACAGGGGCAAAAGAGCAACGCACGGTTATAGCCAAAATTGAATCTCAGGACACCTCTTGGGAAACTATCGACGCCGAGTATGATCGCTGCTACGACGACATGACTGAATCTTGGGCAGCGAACTACAGGAGGTGGGATTCGGATGGACGCGAGCAACAGTGAACGCATCAAATCAGGCAGAATGGCCGTTCGCCTGTTGGCAGATCCCCAAGTCCGCGAGAGCCTCCGTCGTGCATCAGTCCCGTTCGATGCCCCCGTTGTTGTCTGCGAGTGGGAAACTTCCATGGGGGAAGTCATGTGCATGATCGAGCGCGGGTGCGCAGCAACATCGGCACAGGTGGAGCACGTTGTCATTGCGTTCCGCCGCCAAGATGAGATGTTCACAATCATTGCCTCCAGCTCAGACGTTCAGGTTCTGGGGGACTACATCAGTGCAAGCGAAATACATGCCGCGAGTCCTATCGGGCACGTTTACGAGGCGCTTCAGCCGCATAAGAAGTGGAACCTCGACTTTGCAAGCACGGCCCCTACGGAGCCTGCGGTTGTCAGTCTGGCCGGATTCAACTTTGAACTCGTGTAGACCCCGCAGAGTTACCTCGGTGAACTCCGCGCGAACTTCGGGCGAATTCCCTGCTAAGTAGCCCTCCCCCGGTCGCGGGCGCACCGGTTCGGCCTCAATATATGGGGCGTGTGCAGCTACGAGCGGGTGAGGGAGCCGAAGGCCGTCGATAGGCAGACACGCGTTTCGCGGCGGCGGTTTCTGCGCACGGCCGCTGTGGCGACGTCGGCGGCGGGCGCGGCGGCGATGGTGCCCAGCGCGCAATCGCAAAGCCCCCTTCCCGCCAAACCCATCCCCGCCGAGGTAGAGCTGCAGCCGCTGCCGTTCGTGCACGGTGTGGCCTCGGGCGATCCGCTGCCGGACGCGGTGGTGATCTGGACGCGCATCACCCCCGACGAGGCCGCCTTTCCGGGCTCCGGCGGCGGCGCGGCCACCCGGGTGCGCTGGCGCATGGCGCGCGACCCGCAGCTCGGCGACGTCGTGGCCGAAGGCGACGCGGAAAGCCACCCGGAGAGCGATCACACCATCCACGTAGACGTGCGCGGTTTGGACGCGGGCACGGTGTACTACTACGCCTTCACCGTGGTCGACGGCCCGCACGCGGGTGCCGTTTCTCCGCTCGGGCGCACCACCACCGCCCCCGCCGGCCACGTGGACCGGCAGCGCTGGGCGATCGCGTCCTGCGCGAACTGGGAGGCCGGGTTCTTCTCCGCCTACGCGGACATGGCGCAACGCGCCTGGGCGGGCCAGTTAGATCTCACCGTCTTTCTGGGCGACTACATCTACGAGTTCGCCCAGTACGAGTACGCCGGCTACGGGCCGGTGCGCCTGCACCACCCCGCGCACGAGACGGTGAGTTTGGCCGATTACCGCATCCGCTACGGCCGCTACCGCACCGACCCGGACCTGCAGGACGCCCACGCCGCACTGCCATGGGTGGTGGTGTGGGACGACCACGAGGTAGCCAACAATTACTGGCGCGACGGCGCGGAGAACCACGACCCGTACGAGGGCGACTTTGGCACCCGCCGCGACGCCGCGATGCGCGCGTACTTCGAGTGGATGCCGGTGCGCCTGTCCGAGACATCGGAGCAGGGCCGCATCTACCGCTCGCTGGCATTCGGCGACTTGGTGGAGCTGACCATCATGGACCTGCGCACTTACCGCGACGTGGAGTTTTGGAAGGGCGGGGCCCGCCAGCCCGGGGACGCGCGCTCCATGCTGGGGTCCGAGCAGTACGACTGGCTCACCGACACCTTGGAGCGCTCCACCGCCGCGTGGAACGCCTTAGGCAACTCCGTGATGTTCTCCCCGCTCCACGTCGGCGCCACGTTCAACAACCCCGCCACCCGCCCGGTCGTGGAATCGCTGAGCGCGAACATCTTGTCCACCAAGGTCCCCGTCCCGGGGCTCAACGAGCTCCCCCTCAACGGCGACCAGTGGGACGGCTACGACTTCGAACGCCGTCGCCTGATCAACGCCCTTGGCCGCCTGGGCAAGCACCCCATTTTTCTCACCGGCGACATCCACTCGGAGTGGGCGCACACCATCACTCACGCGGGTGCTGAGATCGGCTGCGAGATCGTCTGCTCCTCCATCACCGCCCCAAACGTTGCGGAAGCGACGAAGATCCCGGCTGGTCACCGCGTCTTCGACGTGGCGAGCAGCTACCTCCGCGCCGCGAACCCCAGCCTGCACCATGTGGCGCTGGACACGCACGGCTACACCATCGTGGACATCACGGGAGAGGCGGTGGGCGTGGAGTTCCTCCGCGTCGGTGACATCCTGGCGGCACACTCCCCCGTCCGCTCCGGCGCAACCTTGACGTGGCGCCGGGGCGCGGGCTTCGGGCAGTAGCTTGCTTGACGACGCCACGTTCCGCCCCCGCGCAAAAAGGCCCAGCCACCCGGGCTGGGCCTTCAGGCGGTAACGGTGCTACTCAGCGGCGGGCTTGTCCGCCTCGTCCTTCTGGGACGAGCCCTCGGTGGAGGAGGACGCCCACTCCGGCAGCTCGCCGTCCTTGCACAGCGCGGCCAGCACACCGAGGCCCGCCGCCAGGCCGGCCAGGGATAGACCGATGGCAGCAGCCTGGGTGACCTCCGGGCCGAACTGCGCCTGCAGGCGGTTAGCCTCGATCTGGATCTGCGTCATCCACTCCGGCTGCGGGCGGCGCTCACCGCCGAAGCCCAGGTCCGCCAGCGGGTTGGGAATGTTCATCTGCGCAGACACATTCGCCGCGGCCTTGCCCAGCTCCTCACCGATCGGTCCGGCCAGCGGCGCCCCGATGGCGATGAGCAGGCCGAGCGGGACCAGCCACAGCAGCGGGTTGGACTCGGACGACATGTTGGCAAAGCACTTCTGCAGGTTGTCGGTGGAGCCCTGCTCGGCGACCACAACGCCGTCTGCAGGCTGCTTCACTTCAACCAGCACTTTGACCTCGCCGGCGCCGTCCTTGGTCTTGAACACGAGCTCGTAGGTGCCCGGCTTCGTGCCCTCCGGCACGCCGATGGTGAAGGTGTTATCGCCACGCTCGACGATGGTCCAGCCTTCCGGCAGCTTCGGGTCGGTGCCGTTGTCCGCGTTCTTCGGGACGTAGACGACCAGCGGGTCCTTCTGGCCCGGGGTGAACGGGATTGCGCCCTCGGCGATCTCACCCACCTTCACCGGTACCTTCTGGATCTCCTTCTTGCCGCTGGGGAAGGTGATCTCCACCGGAATCTCGAACTTGGAGCCCGGGGTCGCGTCCTTCGGTGCGGTGATGCTCACGTCGCCCGTCTTCGGGTCAACGGTGATGGTCCAGCCGTTCGGAATCTTCCAGCCGTCCTGGATCTTGTAGGACGGATCGCCCTCACCGCCGCCGATGACCTTCGGGGTCAGCTCCTTGGTTTCGCCCGGAACGATGATGATCGACGGCCCGGTCTTCTCTGGGGTCTTCGGCGTCTTCACAGTCACCGTGGCCGGAACCTCATCGGTCTTGCCGTTCGGGTCGGTGACCTTGACCAGGATGGTCTGGGTGTCGCCCGGCTTCGCGCCCTGCGGGATGGTCACGGTGATCTCGCCGGTGGTCCCGTCCACGGTCGGCTTCCACTCACCCAGGTCCTGCTTCGGCGCGATCTCGAAGGTGGAGCCCTCGACAACCTTGCCGGTCTGCGGCAGGGTGACCGTCTCGCCCGGCTTGTCGGTGGCCGTGCCGTAGCCCGGCTGGTTGAGCACGGTGACCTTTGCCGGGACCTTCTTGTCGATGGAGCCGTCCGGGTACGTCACGTCGACCAGGATGGTCTGGGTGTCGCCCGGCTTCGCGCCCTGCGGGATGGTCACGGTGATCTGGCCGGTGGTCGGGTCAATCTTCGGTTCCCAGTTACCCAGGTCCTGGCCCGGGGTGATGGTGAAGGTGGAGCCCCCGGGCAGCTTGGTGTTCTGGGTCAGGGTGACCTCGGTGCCCGGCTTGCCGAACTTTTCGCCGTAAACAGGGGTGGTCACGGTCGAGTCGAAGTCGACAACCTTCACCACGGGCTTGAGCGTATCCACGGAGCCGTCCGGGTACGCGACCTCTACGGTGAACTCCGCGGTGTCGCCGCCCTTGGCGGTCGCCGGCGCGGTGACCTTCAGAGTGCCGTCGGCGGCCGGCTCGGCGGTCCAGCCCTTCGGGGCACCCGTGACGGTGTAGGTGGCGTCCACCACCGCGCCGCGCACGTTGCCCGGCTGGGTCTTCAGCGAGACGTTGATGGTGTTGCCCGGCTTCACGCTCTGCGGGGAGTTGTACTCCGGCGCGAACTTGGCAAGGGGTACGTCCACGTTGAACAGCGGAGACTGGTTGGTGACGGTGCCGTTGTCGCCCACGACACGCAGGGTCTGCGGCGAGTTGTAGGACTCGTAGCGGTGGTTTGCGGTCTCCTTGCGCGGGTTGGCCGTGAGCTCAACGCTGACGTGTGCCGGCTTGTCGTTGTCAACGTCCCCGGTAGCGCCCTTGGGCAGGGTGACGTACACCTTGCCGTCGGCGTCGACTCGAACCTTCGCACCCGCGATGGCCTTGCCGCCGACGGAAACGGCGCCGGACAGGCGTGCAAAGTCGGAGGCGCTGCCGTTGGCGACGGTGATGCCGGTGTCGTACTCGGTACCGTCAGCGATGATCGGCTTGGATTCGGTGGAGGACGGAGTCAGCGGCAGGCAGTCGTCGTTCTCCATCGGCCACGGTGCGACCTCGGCGTCCACGCGGGAGGTGATGCTGGAGAGATCTGCGGCCTGAGTCGAAGGCACGGTGACGTCCCATGCCCACGTCTGCGTGTCGGTGTTCGCGTCGATGCCCAGGGTGCCACTCGAGGTCAACGACCCACCCGGGGCGACGGTGACCTTGCGTGGCGCGACCGGCGCCAGGTCGGTGACGTCAATCTGCGCGGGCAGCTTCGGATCGACGTTGGGGACGTCGTAGCTCCCCTTGGAGGTGGACGACAGCGTGAAATCCAGATTCTTCGCCGGCTTGGAGGTGTTGTTCACCTGAAGCTCAACGGAAGCAGATTCGACGATCCGGCCGCCGTCGCTGGAGACGGTAATCCACGGACGGTAGACGGTGTTGGCGGGGTTATTACTCGTGCCCAGGGTGATGCCCTGGTAGGTCTGCGCCTCTACCTGGCCTGGCTGGGTGTTGCTCACGTTGTTTTCAAACCGCACGTTGCACTTGAGAAAGCCCGGGTTCGAGCTCACGCCCGGCGGGCTGATGAAGGTGTCCGGCAGCGCCGACGCGTTCGGTGCGATGAGAGCGGAGGCGCCGAGCGCAAGGGCGACGGTGCCCGCGGTGATCTTCTTCGGGTTCACTAAAAATCTCCTCAGTTAGTTCAGTTACACCACTGCCGCCACCCCCGGGGGCGGGCAGAGGGCCACCGACAAATATGGAGAAAGCTGAGAGATTTAGCAATATTTTATTGTATAATCCGCAGATTATGTATTGAACACGCTTAAAAAAGCTCAGCCTGAAAATACCCACGCGTCCCGCGGGAGCCGCTCCGGGTCGAACCTCTCCAGCAACGTCTGCGCGTCGGATATCCCCACGTAGCCGAGCGATTCCGCGATTTTTTCCACTACATCCGCGGCGCTTGCGTGGGCCAACATTTCTCGCAGCGTCACGGCCCCATCGCGCTTCGCTAACCGACGTCCCTTCGGCCCAACCACCAACGGCACATGAATATAAAACGGTGCTGTGAACCCGAGCCGGTCCGCCAAGTACGCCTGAGCCGGCGCTGAGAAGAGCAGATCGTCCCCCCGGACCACCTGGTCCACACCCTGGTATCCGTCGTCCACCACCACAGCCAGGTTGTACGCCCAGTCCCCCGCCTGCGCCTGATCAACCCGCCCGCCGCGTTTGAGAATCACATCGTCCACCGGGCCGGTGTACTCGCCCTTGTAGTAGTCCCGCACCGTCCACTCCCGCGCGTGCGCACGGAGCCGGATGGCGGGGAGGCGGCCTTCGGCGTGGAGCTCGGAGCGTCGTAAAGCACGCTGCTCCTCCGTGAGATCGCGGCAGGTGCCCGGGTACATCCCCGGCTGTGCGTGGGGCGCGGACGCCGCCTCGCGGATGTCGCGGCGGGTGCAGTAGCACTCGTAGGTGTCCAGCTGGGCGAGGGCGTCCGCGTAGGCGTGTCCGCGGTCGTGCTGGTACAGCACGGGCTCGTCCCACTCGAGCCCGATCGCCGCAAGGTCCTCCAGCTGGCGTGCCGCGGACTCCGCGCTGGAGCGCTCCGAGTCGATGTCCTCCACCCGCATGTAGAAATTGCGGCCCGATTGGCGCGCAAACAGCCAGGCGAGCATCGCGGTGCGTAGGTTGCCAAAGTGGAGATCGCCGCTCGGGGATGGTGCGTAGCGTCCAGCTGGCGCGATGAAGTCAGACATGTGTGCCATGATAAAGCCCATGTCATCCCGCGTTTCCCGCTCCCCGTACCCGTACCTGCTCGCCGTGTTCTGCGCGGTGTTTCTCATTTCCAACATCACCGCCCAGAAGGGCGTGCAGCTCGGGCCGCTGATCACAGACGGCGCGTTCTTCCTCTTCCCCATCTCGTATGTCATCGGCGACGTCATCGCCGAGGTCTACGGCTTCAAGGCCGCGCGCCGCGCGGTGTTTACCGGCTTCGGCATCGCCGTCGTTGCCGTCCTGTCTTTCTACATCGCAATCTGGCTGCCCGCCGCGGAGTTCTACGACATGGACGAGACGTTCTCCGCAGTCCTGGGGCTGCTGCCGCGCATCGTGCTGGCGTCGCTGACCGGCTACGTGGTGGGCCAGCTACTCAACGCGTGGGTGCTGCAGAAAATGAAGGACCGTTTCGGCACCGGCAACCTGTGGGCGCGCCTGATCGGCTCCACCATCGTTGGCGAGTTCGCCGACACGCTGCTGTTCTGCTCTATTGCCGCCAGCGTGATCGGCATCGACTCCGCCGGCGCGTTTGTGAACTACGTGCTGGTCGGCTTCGTGTGGAAGACGCTCATGGAGGTCGTGCTGCTCCCGGTGACCTACCCGACCATCGCCGCGGTGCGCCGGGCCGAGGAGCACGCCGACTACCGCCCTGCGTAGTAGCGGCCCAGGAATTCGTCGCGGTAGGCCTCGTAGTCCCCCGCATCGATGGCCGCGCGGATGTTGTCCACCAGCCGGATCATGAACTCCAGGTTGTGCATGGTGCACAGCGTGCCGGCCAAAAACTCCTTAGCCTTGAGCAGGTGGTGGATGTAGGCGCGCGAGTAGTTCTCCGACACGTAGCCGCCGAACTCCTCGTCCACGCCCCGGAAGTCCCGCTTGAACCGCGCGCCGGCGAGGTTGAGACGCCCATCTAGGGTGTACACGCCGCCGCGGCGGCCCAGCCGGGTCGGCGCGACGCAGTCGAAGGTGTCGGCACCGGCCTCGACGGCGGTGAAGATGTCGTCCGGCTCGGAGATGCCCAGCAGGTGGCGCGGCATGTCCACGGGCAGCTCGTCGGTGACCCAGCCGACGATGGTGCCTAAGTTCTCCTTCTCCAGCGCGCCGCCGATGCCGAAGCCGCCGAACCCGCGGCGACCCTCCGAACGGGCCTCGTGGTCGAGGTCCATCAGGCCCCGCACCGCGTGGCGCCGCAGGTCCTCGTACTGGGCGCCCTGCACGACGCCCCAGAGGCTCTGGAGGGGTTTGCCTGAACGCGCCGTCGTTAAGCGGTCGTGCTCGATGAGGCACCTGCGGGCCCAGCGGCGGGTGCGCTCCACGGAATGCTCCTGGTAGGCACGGGTGTCCACCAGCGTGGTCAGCTCGTCGAACGCGAACATGATGTCCGCGCCGAGGGAGTGCTGGATCTGCATGGACACCTCGGGCGTGAAGCGGTGGGAGGAGCCGTCGATGACGGACTTGAAGTCCACGCCGTCGTCGTCCACGCGCGCCATGCGGTCCTTGTTGGCGGCGCGGATGTCGCCCTCGGTCAGCCCGGCTGTGTCCATGGCCAGGACTTTTTTGAATCCGACGCCCAGGCTCATCACCTGGAACCCTCCCGAATCCGTGTAGGTAGGCCCGTGCCAGTTCTCAAACGCGGCCACTCCCCCGGCCTCGTCCACGATGTCGGGGCCCGGCTGCAGGTACAGGTGGTAGGCGTTGGACAGGATCGCCTGGGCACCGGTCTGGCGGATCTGCTCCGGAGTGAGCGTTTTCACCGTCGCTTTCGTGGCCACGGGGATGAACGCCGGGGTCTGAATCGCACCGTGCGGCGTGTGGATCACGCCCGTGCGGCCGTGGCGGCCCGGCGCGGGTTCGAGCTGGGTTTTCGCCTCAAACGTCACATCGGTCATGCGTGTTCCTTTTCTAGTTCGGTGCCCTCCACGTCCACTTCGGGCAGGATGCGGTCCAGCCACCTCGGCATCCACCAGGTGGAACGCCCGAGGATGTACATGGTCGCGGGCACGAGGGCCATGCGGATAAAGAAAGCGTCGAAGAGCACGGCCACGCCGAGCGCGAAGCCGAAGATCTGGATGAACGGCAGCGGCTGGTCTAAAAACGCGATGAAGACGGCGATCATGATGATCGCGGCGGCCGTGACTACGCGCGCTCCTTGCGCGAAGCCTTCCACGGTGGACTCGTGGACGGCACGCAGCCTATCGACGTCGTCCCGCTCCCCCGCCTTCAAATACGCCTCCCTGATACGGGTGACCAGGAAGACCTGGTAATCCATGGCCAGGCCAAAGGTCACGCCGATCATGAAAATGGGCAGGAAGGACAGGATCGGGCCCGGGGTGTTGACCAGGCCGGTGAGGCCCTCCTGGAACACCAGCACGGTCACGCCGAACGCTGCGCCGACGGACAGGAGGAAGCCCAGCCCGGCCACCAGCGGCACCATGATGGAGCGGAACACCACCATCAGCAGCACGATGGCCAGGCCCACCACGATGGTGAGGTAAAGCGGCATGGCGGCGGCGAGCTCTTCGGTGATATCCATCTGCACCGCCGTGAGACCGGTGAGGCCGATCTCGGTGCCCGTGGCGTCTTCGATCTGGCCGATCACGTCGCGCACGCCGTGGGCCACGGCGAGAGTGCGCTGCTCTTCCGGCCCGCCGTCCGGGGTGGCCAGGATCTGCGCCGCGGTGAGGTCCTCGTTGGCTGCAATGAGCTGCGCGTGCTGGATGCCGCCCACCGTGCCCACCTCGCCCACGGCGTAGAGGAAGCTGGCCAGGGCGGCCTTCTCCGCATCCCCGCCGGCCTCGTCCGGGATGGCGTCCATGTAGGGCTGGAGGATCTCCGCGCCCGGGTTCACACTGTGCGCATCCACAACCAGCAGCAGCGGAGCGTTCACGCCGGGGCCGAAACCCTCCGCCATCAGCTCCGCGGACTTGCGTTGAGTGGTGTCCAGGTTGGAGGTGGTGTCTGACGGCAGGGCCATCTCCAAGTCCAGCACGGGGATGGTCAACGCGCCCAGGCCCAACACCACCACCGCCATGACCAGGCCTGGAGCCTTCTCAACGAAGCGGACCCAGCGCCTGCCCATGGAGTTCTCGTCCAAGTTCTTCCCGGGCCGCGCACCCGGTCCGGGGTTGCCGGCGATGCCCGGGATCTTGCCCGCGAACGCCTTGGAGCCCCACAGGCCAAGCAGCGCCGGCACCAGCGTGAGCGCCACCAGCACGGCAATAGCCACGGTGGCAGCGGCGGCCAGGCCCATCCAGGTGAGGAACTCGATCTGCGCCAGGGCCAACGCCACCAGCGCCGTGAACACGGTCGTGCCGGCGAAGACCACGGAGGAACCGGCCGTGCCCACCGCCATGCCCGCGGCCTCCTCCGGCGGCAGATCCCTCACCTCCTGGCGGAACCGGGAGAGGATGAACAGCGCGTAATCAATGCCTACGGCCAGCCCGATCATCACGGCGAGCACCGGGGTGACGTTGTTCAGCTCGACCCAGTGCGTGGCAAACAGCACCAGCAGAGCGCCGATGCCCACGCCCACCACGGCGGAGATCAGCGGGATCACGGACGCCGCCAGGGAGCCGAAGGTGACCACCAACACCACAAACGCCACGGCCAGGCCCACCAGCTCGGAGGTGGTCTTCACCGCGATCGGGTCGCCGAATCCGGCGCCGCCCGCCTCCACCTCGAGGCCGGCGTCGCGCCCGATCTTCATGGCCTCGGTCACCACATCGCGATCCGCCTGCTCCACGGACATGGAAGACGGGGCATCGAACTCGAAGGTGGTGTAGGCAATACGAGCGTCGTCGCTAAGCATCCGCACGTTGTACGCGTCCGCCTTCGCGCGCTCCTCGGGCAGGCCCATCTCGGTCATCTGGCCGACGACGGTGCGCTGCAGCTCCTCGTTCACCTTCACCGGGTTGCCGAAGCGCTGGCCCTCCACGCCCAGGTGGTCGCGGATGTAGCCGACGGTGGCATCCATCGCGGCCATGTTCTCCGGGGAATCAAGCCGCTGGCCTTCCGGCGCCGCGAAGACCAGGTTGACACCGGGCGCGGTGGCGACGTTGCCGGCGTCCGGGAAATTTTCCGCCATCGTGTCCAAGGCGGTGATGGCCGGGGTGCCTTCGATGGCGAACTCGTCCGTGAACGGCCTCATCAGTGAGAGCGCGCCGGCCGCCGCCGCGCCGAGCAGCAGCAGCCAGGCGACGATCACCCGCCACTTGTGCAGGTAGGACCAGCGCCCCAGTTTGTACAGCAGTTTCGCCACTTAAGAAACGTTTTCCTTCCCGCCCGCTACCCGCGCGAGCGTAACCCGGCCCATCCTAGTGGGCGCCCCGACATGCGAAAAGCCCCCGTTGCCGGGGGCTTCACAGTTGGCGGTAGCGGCGGGATTTGAACCCGCGGTGGTTTTACCCACACTCGCTTTCGAGGCGAGTACCTTCGGCCGCTCGGACACGCTACCGCCGAACAGATTAACGGCAGCGCAGCCGGATAGCCAAATTAGCGGTCAGCCTCGTCGCGAGCCTCGTCCGCCTTGTCTTCTACCTTCGCGGCGACCTCGTTGGCCTTGTCCTTGATGGCATCGCCAGCCTCGGACAGCTTCTCCTTGGCGCCACCGAGGAGCTGGTCAGCCTTGCCCTCGTTCTTCAGGGAGTCGTTGTCGGTGAGGTTGCCGAAAGCTTCCTTCGCGTCGCCCTTGAGCTGGTCGCCCTTACCTTCGAGAGCCATAATCATTCTCCTTTGCTCTAAGTGTTGAGTTCCGCTTGCCCACTATAGGCGCGAACCCGGCTGCATGGGATAACGATTCAGTTACTCCTGACCCCTTCAAAGAACTCCGACAGCAAACTGGCAGCTTCGCGCTCCAACACCCCGGCGCGGACCTCCGGGACGTGCAGGTGGTGCGGGTCCCGGATAGCGTCGAGCACACTGCCCACCGCGCCCGTCTTCGGCTCCCACGCGCCGAAGACCAGCGAGGACACCCGCGCACCCAAAATCGCACCGGCGCACATCGTGCAGGGCTCTAAGGTGACCACCAGCTCGCAGCCGTCCAGCCGCCACGTACCCAGCATGCGCGCGGCTTCCCGGATCGCCTCCACCTCAGCGTGGGCCGTGGGATCGCCGAGTGCCTCTCTGCGGTTCACCCCCCGGCCCACCACTTCCCCGTCGGCGCTGTAGACGACGGCGCCCACCGGCACGTCGCCGGCGGGCGTCTGCGCCGCGGTGGCGAGCGCCACCCGCATCCGCTCCTCGGCGCGGCGCAAGCTAGCCGACAACGTCGTCCAACTCGTCGCCGAAGCCAAGCTCGTCTGCGATGGTCTGGGCGAGGTCGGCGGGATCGGCGTCGTCGTCAAGCAACATGCTCATCTGCTCCTCGCTGAGCCCCAGATCCGCGAAGATGGCGAAGTCCCCGTCCGCCCAGGCGTCCACATTGTCCAGCTCATCCGGGTCGATATCCGGGACTTCAATGTCCGCCTCGTCGAGGATGTCCGCCGCGAAGTCGTCGTCCACCGCCATCGTCGCGTCCGAGATGAGCACGCGGGTCTGCGCGGGGCCGGGGCGGACGATGACCAGGTAGTCCTCCTCCACGTTCAGCAGCGCGAACGCGGCGCCCTCGGAGCGCAGGTTGCGCACGGCGGTGACGGAGGTGGCGAGGTCCGTGAAGTCGTCGTCGAATTCGCGCACGCGCCACGCGCCCCCGGTGCGCTCAACAGTGACGGCGTAACCATCCGGAAAATCCTGACTCATGGATTCGAAGCGTAGTCCGCGGCCGCGGGGGTGTCACTAGACTTGTCCCGGTGACTACCCATCAGCTGCCTCCAGTGTGCATCCTCGGCCTCGGACTCATCGGCGGGTCGCTCATGCGCGACCTGCATACGCGCGGCGAACGCGTCTACGGCTTCACGCTGCACGGCGCGCGGGCGGCGCGCAGAGACGGCTTCGACGTGTCCGACTCCGTGGAGGAGGTCCTGCGCCGCGCTGAAGCTGAGCGGGCGTTAGTGGTGGTGGCGGTGCCCATGCGCACAGTCGCCCACGTGCTGGACCAGGTGGCGAAATTCGCGCCCTCGTGCTGGATCACCGACGTGGTGAGCGTGAAACAGCCAGTCTTTGAGCTCATCGTGGAGCGCGGCATGCAAACCCGCTACGTGGGCGGGCACCCGATGGCCGGCACCGAATTTTCCGGGTGGACCGCCTCCCAGGAGGGGCTGTTTGCTAGCGCCGCGTGGGCCGTGACCTACGACTACGCGCGCACCAACCCCACCGATGCCTCCTGGGCCGAGCTGTTCACCACCGTCTGCCACATGGCCGCTGTGGTGGGTGCGGAGGCGGTGCCGGTGTCCGTGGCGCGCCACGACGAGGCCGTCGCGCGCGTCTCCCACCTCCCCCACGTCATCGCTGAGGCCCTGGCGCTGGTCGGCGACCGCGGCGGCACCCTCGCCCAGTCCCTGTCCGCCGGGTCCTTCCGCGGCGCGACCCGCGTGGCCAGCACGTCCCCTGAGCTCGTGCGCAACATGTGCGAGACCAACGCGGAGTCCCTCGTCCCCGTCCTGGACGAGTACATCGAGCTCATCCAGGCCGCCCGCGACTCCTTAGCCTCCACTCCCCCGTCCATGAAGTCATTGTCCGAGTCCGGCCACCGGGCGCACCTGCGCATGGCCGCCCGGAAAGGCGCGCGCCGCGAGTCCGTCTCCCCCGTGGAAATCTCATCGCGCCCCGTCATGCGCGTGCACCCTGGCGCTCCTGGCTGGGTGCAGCAGCTGGACCAAATCGAGTCCCTCGGCGGGCGCGTCGAGGTGTTCTAGGAGCCCACTGCCTATCGACGACCAAAGGGCAGCCCCGGGAATCCCCAGAGCTGCCCTTAAAGGTCTTACGCGTTCTCGCGACGGCGCCCCAGCGCCAGGTACGCCCCGCCGATCAGCATGGACAGTACACCGAGCGCGATGATCGCGCGCATCGGGGTACCGGTATCCGCGAGATCCCCATCGCGCTCGTCCGTGTCATTGTCGGAGACGGTTGCGCGCGTGGAGGTGTTCGCCTTCGCCACGGCGGTGGATTTGCCGGCACGGGTGACCACGGTTGCGGACGGCGTCACGCTCGTGGAGCGTCCCGTAGCGCGGCTGGTGGTGCTGGCGGTCACGCTGGTACCCGCGAACGTGGTCTTCGTGCTCTTAGTCCCGCGGGTGCCAGCCGCACTGGCGGCGCCAATCGCGGCCGCCGGCGCCAGGAAGGACGACGCCACCGGCCTGATCTCGTTGATCGCCTTGAGCACCTGGTCCGGCCTGCTCAGCGTGGAGGACGGGGTGGCCTTGGGGTCGCGCGGGAGGACGAGCTCTGCCCGACCATCGCTGCGTCGAATGGTTACATCGGTGTTGGTGTAACCCTTCGGGGCTTCCTTCAGGGTCAGGCGGATCAGGTTGACGTTGGCGTTTTTCGGATCCAGGTAGATGGTGCCGCGCCCATCCGCACCGGTGGTGCCAGCAACGGCGCCGTCTTCGCTCCTGAACTCTGCGCCCTCAACAACCTTGTCATCGGCCGTCCTTACGAAAACCTCAATGGGGATGAGGTTGTCGCTGGTCGTCGCCGAACTGGCAACCGGCTTCGGCGTATTCACCGTGGTCGTGGCCGTTGCGTTCTCGCCTGCAGGCAGGGTGAACGTAACGGTCTCAGCGCCGCGCTCTACCACGGCAACGGCATTGCCCCAGCTATCCGGTGCGCCAGCCAGGGTGAGCTGCACGAAGTCCTTCCCGCGGGATGCTTCGTTCAGGGTCAGGGTGATGTCTGCGGCGCCATTGTCGCCAGTTTTGCCCGCTACGGTGCCGTCAGGGCTGGTGAAGGTGGCGCCGCTGACAAGACCGCCCTCCGCGGTCTTCACCACTGCCTTGAACTTGCGCACCTCGGGTGCTATTTGCGCAGCGGAAGGGTTGTTGCTCGCAGCCGGGGCTGGCTCCGTCGGAGCTGCAGGCGCTTCGCTGGTCGGCTTCGCCTGCAGGCCTGCGACGGCCTTGTAGTTGTCCTGGGTGGTGTGGCCGGAATCGGCAGCGACAATGTTGCCGTTCTCCAACGTCACGGAGTGGCCGGTCTCGTCGGCGAAGATGGTGGCGTCACCGTCGCGGTACGCGTAGGCAAACGCGTCCACCTTGGACAGGTTCACGGTGTCGCGCACGTCCACGTCGGCCTCGGAAATGGTCGCCTTGGTTCCATCGACGTTCAGCGTCCAGCTGGTGGCGTCGCCGTCTTTGGTGGTGGCCAGGGCGACAAGCTCGTCGGCGTTGTCCGTCGGTGCCCATGCCAGGGCCGGAAGCGCACGCTCGGTGTCGATGGCCTTCTTTTCAAAAATCAGGCTGTCCGGGGTGTTCGACGGGCCGACGGGGTCGTTGGCCAGGTCTTTGAGGTAGACGGAATCGCCGTCGATAAGCACGAGCGTGCCGTTTTCGGTGAAGGCCGCAGAGGTGATCTTCTTCTCCGCAATGGTGGGGATCTCGCCCAGGTCATTGACGTTGCCGGTCTGCGGGTGAATACGCAGGAGGTGGCCCTTGTCGGAGATGGCGTAGAGGCGGCCGTTGGTGGGGTTGCTGGCGAGCGCGGTGTACTTCTGGTTGTTCGAATCAAAGGTGACGCCCGAGGTGCCGGAGCCGGTCGCCTCCGCCGGCACAATCAGGGCTGCGAGGCCTTTGAACACTGCGGCCCAGTCCGTCGTGGGCGCCACGCTTGACGACGCCTTCGGTGACGCCGTCACCGTCGACGTCGTTGCCGCCACCGGAGAGGTCGTCGTGGTGGCCGTCGAAGAGGCGGTGTCCTCCGTGGACACAACCGGCGCCTGCGATGACGGGGTCTCCACAGACGAGGAGGGGGTTTGCGCCCTTGCGACAGGCACAAGTGTCAGCGTGCCCGCTACAGCAGCGGCGAGCGACAGCCCGGCGATGCGGTTGACCTTAGAATTTGCAGCCATAGTTACCTCTCGAATGTAAAAAGCGCTCGAACGCCCCAAAAGCACCTACGAATGTATACGTTTCATCGCGCTGGCTCAATATTTACAACACACGAAAAGCGCAGCACCCCGGCCCAGTCGTGCGGGTCGGGGTGCTGCTGCGGACGCAACCGTGGTGGGGCGGGGCCTTAGTTCGCGGGCTCCGCCGGTTGGTCGGCGTTGTCGGAGTTCTTGGCCTCAGTCTCGACGACCGGTGCAGCCTCGGTTTCCTCGGTGCCGCTCTCCTCAGCCTTCTTGGAGGAACCGAAGAGTCCCTCGGAACTGGAGGACGACGCCTTTCCCTCGGCGCCCTCGGTGGAAGGAGCCTCGCCTTCCTCGGCGCCCTTCTTGGAGGATCCCGCACCCTCAGCCGTCGGCTCGTTCCAACCGAGCTGGCAGCTGGCGTAGTACAAACCGGTGACCAGACCCGCGATAGCCAGCAGCGCCAGACCACCCGCGGCAGCCGGTGCTGCCGGGTTGATTTCCGCCAGCTGACGGTTCACGCGATCGACCTCAGCCTGGGCTTGGACCATCCACTGCGGCCTCTCGATGCTCAGGTTGACGTTGGGCATCATCTGCTGAAGTGCGGCGTTCGCCTGAGCCGAAGCTTGGTTGAGCTCGTCCTCAAACATCACACCAATGCCACCGAGCACCGCGCTGAGCAGACCGATCGGTACCAGCCACGCCACCGGGTTGGAGACGGAGGAAGCCGTGGTCAAACACTTGCCCAGGTCGCTGGAGCTGTCAATCTTCTCCTGCTCGGTAACAGTTGTGGTCGCATTCGTTTGCGGTGTCTCCATACGGAGATCGATGATGCGTTCCTTCTCATCGACGTTGAACGGCTTGGATTCGAGGATCGAGCCCTTGGCGAACGAATTCTTGTCCGGATCCTTCGGATTAATCAGACGTAAGCCGCCCGGGTTTTCCACTTGAAGGGTGTACTCGCCGTACGGCGCATTTTCGAACAGGATGTTGCCGTCGGTGTTCGTGACACCCGACACCGCCGGGGAACCGTCCGTCGGAACCAAAGAAACCTTCAAACCGCTGAGACCCTCACCCGGGTCCTGCTTGCCGTTGCCATTCGTGTCCAACCACAGCACAGTAGACACGTCGTTCACCATCGCAGCACCCTCGGACACCACGATGTGCGCGTTGCCCTTCAGGTTGGAGCGCGGGGAGATGATCAGCACAGACGACGGATCCTCACCGTAATCCGGCTCACCTTCAAATTCGCGGCCACGAGCGGGGCGCTTCGGCAGCTCGCCACGCGCCTCTGCCGCGTTGAAGTGGCGGCGACCCGGCTTCAGGCCCTCCGGAATCTCGGCGGTGAATACAACACGCTGCCCTGGCAGCAGGGTGCCGTTGAAGCCCTCCGGTGCCTTGACCTTGAGCGGGGTGCCCTTACCCAGCTTCTCCGGGTCGACGATGAGGTTGCCCTCTGCGTCCTTAAAGTCGGCCTCGTTGCCTTCGTAGACAGTGTCGGTGACCTTGACGTTGACCATCGGCGCGGAGCCGGTGTTGACGATTTCGTAGGAGAAGTTCAGTGCCTCATCCGCAGCCACGGACACCGGCTTGTCCGGGTTGGTGGCAAAGCGGGCGTTGACCTTCTTCTCCGCCTCAAGCGCCATGAACTTGGTGTAGGCACCGTCCGCGTTGGAACCGACCGGCTTGCCGTCCTTGGTCTTGCCCTTGACGGTTGCGACGTTGTTGAAGTCGAACGCATCCGGTGCGGTCATCTTCGCGGAGAAGACCACCGACTTGCTCGGTGCGAGGACAGACTCCGCGGTCCAGCCTTCCGGCATCTGGATCTCGTTGTCGCCCAACAACGGGTCGTCGACGGAGCTCGCGTCGATTCCCATGATGTCCTGGTCGCTGGTGTTGGTGATGATGAAGGTGTAGAACAGCTCCTCGCCCACACCGGCGGTCATGACGTCCTCGACCGGCTGGCCGTTGGCGTCGTGGATGACGTTGCCCTTCTCGTCCTTGGCGTAGCCGTCGTAGTCGGCGTCGCGGCCGAACACACGCTTCTTCAAGTCCAGGGTCGCCGGGGTGATCTGGATCTCCGGCAGCTCCACCTTCTCGCCCGGGCGGATCGGCACAACGATCTTGTCCTTGCGACGCTCACCGTCCGGGGAGATGATCTCCACCTCGTGGACACCCGGAACGAGCTTGTCGATCTCGTAGTTGCCGTTTTCGTCGGTCTCCACCACGTGGGAATCGCCGCGTGGGTCGGTCACAACCACGATGGTGCCCGGGACAGCGTTGCCGTTGCCGTCGTTGACGGAGCCCTTAATGGACTGATCCGTCGGCGCAGGAATGTTCACCGGCGGGATACGCAGCGGGGTATCCGGGGTGACAACGCGGGAGCCGGTCTCCTTATCGATGGCCGGTACGCGCAGCGGGTTGCCGTCCTCGTCGAAGAGGGGGTTGCCGTTGGCATCCTTCAGCGGATTGCCGTCCTTGTCCTTGGTGGGCCAGCCTTCGGGCAGGTGCACCTCGTAGTCAAACTCGGCCTCGCCGTCCGGGAAGTATTTGAAATCGATCTCCGGGGTGATGAAGTAGCCGTCCGGGTCGACCTTCAGCGGGATCTCGTAATCGAAGACCTCGCCGGTCTCCGGGTTCACAGCATTCTTGCCGATGAGCACGACCTTGCCGTCGCGGATCGGGTAGTTCTTCTCATCCACCAGGTAGCCGGAGACGGTGCCGCCGACCTCACGGTAGGAGTTGTCCTTCAGCGGTCGCTCAGTCGGCTTGACCTCAAACGACGGGACCGTGGGCTTGGTGCCCGGCTTGACCTCGACGCGCTCCGGCTTCGGCTTGGCGTACCCCTCCGGCACAACCGGCTCGACGATGTACTCGCCCTCCGGCAGCTCCTGCTTGAACTCGCCTGTCTCCGGGTCCACCGGTACCACAATCTTGGTGCCCTGATCGCCCATGTCGCTGCCATCGGTCTTGCGGACGATGACGGTGGTGTCGTGGATCGGGCCCGGGTTGCCGTCCGCGTCCTCCGACGGAATCACGTTGCCGTTGCCGTCCTTGATGACGACCTTGCCAGTGACGGTGTCGGAGTAGTCCGCCGACTCTTCGGTGGAGGTAGCTGTGACGGTGGGGGTAATGGTGGTCGGGTTAGCGGTGACCGTTGTGGTTGGGGTCACCGTCGTAGTCACGGCAGGCGGGGTGACCGTAACCGTGTTAACAGGAACAGAAGCGGTCTCTGTAACCGTTGCTGCCTTCGGCGTTTCAGTAAAGACAACCGTCGATGGAGGCAAAACCACGGTCGAAGTTTCAGTAGTCCGTGGTGCTGTACGCGTAACTGTAACCGTCTCGCCAGCCGAGGTTGTGGTTGCTGTCTCAGTCGGCGGCGTTTCAGTAACGGTAGTCTTAGGCGGCTCCGCCGTTGTTGTACTCGTAACGGTGGAAGGCGTGGTTGTCACCGTCTTCCGGGGCGTCGCCAACGTCGTCCGGACCGTCGTTGCGGTTGGAGTCGATGTTGTCGTGCTCACTTCGGTTGGAAGGGTGGTGGTGACTAGTCGCGTCGCCGGAGTGCTGGTAGTGGTGCGGGTCTCCGTTGGAAGGGTGGTGGTGACCAGTCGCGTCGCCGGAGTGCTGGTAGTGGTGCGGGTCTCCGTTGGAAGGGTGGTGGTGACCAGTCGCGTCGCCGGAGTGCTGGTAGTGGTGTGGACCTCTTGGGGAAGAGTCGTTGTAACCGTCACCGGCGGGGGAGTGATAGTGGAAGTCCGGGTCTCGGGGGGAAGCGTCGTCGTAACGGTTATCGGTGCAGGTGTAACTGAAGAGGTTGTACGTTCTGCAGCCGGGGAAGACACATTGATCCTCAGCTCCCCCACGTCGTTGACTTGAGCGTCAGCTACATCCAAGGATCCGATTGGACCCACACCATCGACAATAAAGGTCTGTGTTCCCTTTGGGACCCTCAAAATTTCGAAGCTTCCGTCTGCATTGGTAGACGCACTAGAGCCGCCGACCGTGACCTGGCGATTCGGGACAGGATTTCCCTGTTGATCCAGAATGGTTCCTATTACAGTAATTGGTCGCAGGTTAAAGGGGCCGGGCCGAGTTGTGACTCCCTGAGTCGGAGTCCACGGCAGCGGGTTTGGGGTGACGAAGCCCTCCGGCGGCACGACTCCGACGGTATATTGCTTCCCTGCCGGAACATCGTTGAAGGCAAAGTTGCCGTCCCGAACGGTCGCAGTTTTTTCAGCGCTCGAGCCTGCGATTTGTTCGCGGGCAACAGAACCGGGGATGAGCTTGACTGAAACGTCGTTCACCGCCCCAGAATCATCGGTGTACTGAACAGTCCCCGATAATGCGCCGCTCTGAGCCGGGCAATCTTCAACGGTATTAAAAGAGGAACTCTCTACCTGAAAACCGGATGACGCCCCTGTGCCTCCACCGATCGGGTATTCACGACCCTTACCAGCCGCATAAAGGTTAAATACCATTCCGGAATCGAAGGTCTGAGCAGTGGCTAGCTTCAGATTCAACGTCGTAGAGCCGTCGGGGTTAACGGTGGGCTGCCCAGTTGCGGTAGTCAGAACTCTTAGGCCGTCTCGCACTTGCAGCGTGACATCCTCGGGAAAAGCACGGCCCTCGTTGTCATCCTGTTTAGCTGCACTTGGGAATTTCAGTGAGATCGACTCAATCTTGCCAGCGACCGTTGCCGTATAACTCCAGTTATCGCCATCCCTTTTGGCCTGTCCGACGCTTTGCTTCTGAACATAAGGCCCGCCGGTTCTCGTACTGCAGAGTTCTTGAGCCTCCGCAGCCCCCGGTGCCACCGTCAACCCCGCCAGCGCCAGGGAAATCGCGGTCATGCCTGCGACGGTCTTGCGGCCGCCCATGAGAGAGCGCGCGCCGGAGCGGCTAGCGCGCGCGTTGGAAGAAGAAGCGTTCTTCAAAATTGCTCCAATGATCGTTTTGCAATAGGGAGAAATTCGGGGAAGAAGTACAGAGAACACACTTCTCCCTCGGAACTGTTGAACAAAGTACCCGTTTGGGCAGGTGCTTTCAAGCGAGTACATAACCGAAAAAGGCCTTTATACAGCGCCTTTTCAGTTTTAAAAGGTTTCTTAGGGTTTAAAGCGCCTACCTCTCAGAAACCCCGCCCGTTCCTGAAACGAAAAACGCCCCACACGCAATGCGTGGGGCGTCCCCATATTTGGTGCGCCCGGAGGGATTCGAACCCCCAACCTTCTGATCCGTAGTCAGATGCTCTA
>ERZ1029874.47-NODE-47-length-20465-cov-23.926458_pt1 | contig 20465 bp, 17 predicted proteins | sample MGYA00519235_ERZ1029874 | MGnify/ENA primary metagenome ERZ1029874 (study PRJEB33666, sample SAMEA4610926) | skin metagenome | biome: Human-associated habitat; feature: Malodor aspect; material: skin | place: Philippines | collected 2015-08 ...
AAGCAACCGCAACATATTCCTCCATAGCTCAGTTGGCAGAGCATTCGACTGTTAATCGAAGGGTCACTGGTTCGAGCCCAGTTGGAGGAGCAACAGGAAGGAGCCCGCAAGGGCTCTTTTTGCGTATTGGTCTTGCATTACTCCTGAAAACGCCCCTGCTCGCTGAACGGTGGTCTGCAAAGCAGGGCATCCTGGAAAAATTTCATCGCGGCTTTAAATCAGGAACGTGTCCGCAATGGGATCCCCACTGTCTTTGAACCCCCTCTTTAACTCGAATGCCAAAGGAAGTTGAGCCGCCTGCAGCTGGCTCCTCACATGGTGCATCACAGACAATAGGTTGGCGGCTTGAACGAACGGACGCTCGCGTCCTTTAACGAAGCTTTGGGGAACCCCAATCCAGTGCAAGCCGGCGTTCCTATATGCATCACGCTCAGGTTTTCTATCCACAGCGCGCATTTGCTTAATGTCGCTAGTGATCACCGCATCGAACTCCAGGTCTGCCAAACGCTCGACAAGGGCTACATCATCTAGGCCACGAGGAAGCTGGTCTCCGGATCGGACAAATTCATCGTTTCGAAACCAAGATTGCAACGGCTCGTCGACTTTCGCATTCATGCATTCGTCCAAAAAGAACTTCACACGACCTCCAGGACGGAATTATGGAAGTCAACGGCATCACGGGCGGCTTCATCGGTTACCCCCGGATAAAAGTCCGAAATTTCACCGGGTTCCAATTCGCCAGACCGGTAAAGCTCCGCCACATCGATGTACGGCACACGAGATCCCCTGATCGTAGGGAAGCCTCCCATTCGCTTGGGGTTAACCGACAGATTGGTCCGCGGATGCATAAAGTCAGGCACTTGGCGGTTATTCAAGTTCATGAAAGGTTCGTAAATGTTACCCAGTGTGTAGAACTCATATTGCCCCTTCTGGTTATCGTTCAAGTTCATAAACCCAGAATCGGTCTTGACTTTCACAGTTTTGCCATCGGTCGCAAACATGTATCCCGAAAGATGCTCTACCATCTCGAACTCACTGAGATTCGCCAAAGCCTTTCGAATTTGTTGGAGCGAGGTATGGGCACGCAGTTTCGCGAGGACACGGAGAGCAACTAAGTCGCGGAAAGAGTATTCTACTGGTCTCCCAGCAGAAACCTCTGGCACCAGAATCTTCTTTCTGCGCCAGTCATTTAGCTGATTAACCGTAACTCCGGTCAGGGTGGCTGTTAGCGCGGTGTCGTAGCCCATACGGATCACCTCCTTCGTCCGTTAATTCTATCCGCCTCGTTACAGAATTTCGTCTTGACGACCCCTTTACAGGGCGCGGAAAATTCGAACTACCGCCGGGTACGTTCCACACCGTGGTACTCGTGGGTCGAGAGAAAATCGGCGCAGGGCATTTTCTGGGGCATCATCTCTAAGAATTGCCCAATTTACGCCCTTTTGGCTATGTAGTGCGTAGACCGAGCCCCCAAATTCTGGTCAAGCAGTTAGTTCAGTATTGAAAATAACGTTGGAAGATGTTCTACCTACATCTCAGAGCCCCCCAACCACCCGCGCCACCGCCAGGTCCTCCCACGGCATCCCCACGGTCTTAAACACCACCCGCCGCGCCGGATCCAGCGCCACCTCCCCGCGCACCACCTCGGCCATCGTCACCACGTCGTCCCACGCAAGCGCCCCCTTCTCCACCGCAATCGCCGCATCGCCGGCCTCCCGCCGCGCAGCCCCCACACCCTCCACAATCACCTGCGCACCCCGCAGCACATCCTCATGCAACTCCCGCGTATCCACCGTGTGCGCCCCCACAGCAAGCACCGTCGCATCAGATCGCAATTGCCTATCGACGACCACCGGTTCCCCCGCACTCGTCGCCACCACAGCCAACCCGGCACGCCCCAACACCTCATCGGCCGCAGCACTCCCCGATTCCACCCACGGATACGGCAAATCCGCCGGCTCACTCCGCGAGATAAACGTCACCACCACCTCCCGCACCCCATCCAGCACGTCCACAACCGTGCGCGCATGCGCCCGCCCCTGCACACCCGCGCCCACGATGACGCACTCCAACGGCTCACTCGACGCCCGCAGACGGTCCAGCACCCCCGCCACCGCAACCGCCGACGTCCGAATCTCCGTCAGCGCCGCAGCATCCAAGACCACCTCCGGCGTGAGCGTCTCCCCGCCCATGAGCAGGTAGGCCCCCTGCACCAGCGGCACATCGATTTCCGACCCCGTCGGCTGAATCCCCAGCACCTTCACCCCGACCGAACCATCAAGCGCTGACGGCAGCAGGTGCATCTCCCCATGTGGCAGCCCCACTTTCTGCCGGTTGGGATCGGTGGCAGGGTCGAATCCGCTTTTAAGCACCTCGCGTAATGCATAGACAGCCCGAGAGGGGCGGTTTGCGGACATGATTTCGTCGTAACCCAAGTAGCGCATATGGCGAAAATACACTGATCAGACGAGTGAAGTAGAAGCAGAGTAGCTGGTTTGTTGCTGAGTTTGAGTTACTCCCAGGCACGTGACGTTACCGATTAAATACGATCACAACTGACAAGCAGATCTTGACTTGTAGTCTCGGCCCGTATGCCAAATCTGTGCAGAACCGCCCGTGTTTACTCGCCATAACTCAAAATGCCCGTCATGCTCTCGACGTATGGAACTAATGGCTTGCGGGCAGTAGAGCGTTCTCGCCACTGATGAGTTGGCTGGCTGTTACGCCGACGATCGAAGCCATCCGCAGCGAGATCACGCCTCACGCCGTCCCGGATAATGAGCACGACCGCGAGCAAAGGCAAATATTAAGATCTTAGGGGCTCACGCTTCGCGTTTCACGGAAAAATTTGTTTATCTGCTTCATCGTATCTTCCCTGTTCAGCGGGACATGACCTCCGCGGAGAAAATTTTTCTGATCGTACACTTCAACTCGGAAAGGAACACGCGCCCATTCATGATGGAACTGCAAGTCGTGAAGGTTCATCAGAAAATATCCAAATTGGGAATTGAAGTGCCCACGATCGTTAATGTTGTTCAAGTAAAGAAATTCTGGAACTACTTTAGTCGCTCGGAAACGCTCAATGACATCCACTCGGGGCAGGAATCTAGCAGGTAAAGAATCGAAATTTGAGGTTCCGAACGCCGCGCTACATGCCGCAGCGGCTGCCTGCTTGACTGGGTAGGTCCTCATATTGATCTGTGGGATATCGACAATGACCCTGGAGCCTGGATAGACTGAACCCATATGAAATGATGTGAAACCGCCAGCCGATCCGCCGTAGAAGAAAACGTCACGTGATGACAGATTGAGGGATTGCGCAATTTTAGACACAATGTTCACTACAGAGTCGACATAATCATGATTAGTGTCACCAAAAAACCATCCTGCCTCCAGCGTGGTACTTTCGAAGAGCGCTGGGTCGTGTAGCACCACGAAGGATCCGCCCTCGAATTCCGCTCCCCATGCCCACCTCTGAAAATGAGGCAGTTTAACTACGCCACGATTTACGGCACTCTGACCAATGACCAGGAGCCCAGAAGAGCCCGCACGAAGACTGGTGAGAAACTCTAAACGCACCCCGTCCTCAACGATGCGAACGTGTTCATTTTGTTCAAGGCTCGGGACGTAGTCGTTGGAACTACTGTGTTCAGACGGCACGAAGTCAAAGTCAGGCTTAGTAAATTTCAGAGGACTCGTGGCAGGCTGCAGATGAATCAATCGCTGCAAGTTAGCCCCAGTCCTAAAGCGAAATTCTTCGTCATCATCGACCGGAAGAGAAGCGCAATAGACGTTCGGAAAAGTGCTCACTTCGTGGTGCCGACACAACACGAACGCAAACATTCCTCTCGGCAGTGCCTCGCTCAGCCTCTCCAAATTTGGCATATCGCTTTTAGATCGGGAACTCATGAAGACGACTGCGTTTCCGTCAGGTGTGACAGCTTCCCATTTGGCGATCAGTGCCTCTAGGTTCGCGTTTCGGTCTCCACTCCGAATGATCCAATTACTTAGGTCATGATTATGCAGTTGCATGACGGAGACGTAGTCATCAAAAAAAGAGTGCGGCGGATCTACACCCGCAATCCAATCAAAAAGTACATCTTCAAACATCTATACCTCGCAGGAGATTAATGAAGTCTAGGGATCGTTACATCTTAACCATCACGCTCGATAAACGGCGATTTACCAAGATTCCGTTGCCAGTCGGGTAAAATTTTACGGCTGTATCCGATCGTGCAGATGTAATTGTGGCCCTAGGAAAACGGACTCCTAGTAGGCGTTCCGAGCCGCGGATCGACGCTCGATAACTTCCTTTATTGCAAGCACCCACTCGCGCGTCACCCGATCCGGGCGGAATTTTTCGGAGCTTTTCTCCGCCTCGAGCGCTAAACTGTCCCGCAGGGACGAATCGGTCAGGAGTTTACGAATTGCCTCGGCAAGTTTTTCAATCGAACCGCTTTCGACCAGCAAACCATCAACGCCGTTTTCAATGATTGCGGAGGGCCCATACTTGACATCATATGAGACCACGGGCGTACCAAACGCCATTGACTCGATGATCGGCATTCCAAACGCTTCATAGGTTGAAGTGATGACGGATGCCACCGCGCCTTCCAACAATTTTGGAGCATTCTCGACATATCCGAGCAATTTCACACGACCTGCTAAATCCAATTGATGAACCAAATCGCTTAGCTTCTCGCGCTCTGGGCCTTCACCCGCAATTTCAAGGACTACATCTGGTTGATCAACCGTTGCTAAAGCGAAGGCCTTGATCAAATGGTCGACCCTCTTGTTTGAGAAGAGGCTTGATATTGAGACTATTCTCCTAGATTCCGATACCTCTACAGCGCCCGAATTTTGCGAAACCACGCCCAACTCGTGGGGGATGCAAACCGAGCGCGGGTGTGGGCCGAAGTTGGATTCCCATTCGCGCCGCTGTAACTCCGTCAGGAATACCAGCAGGTCCGGGTCCCCCCCGATTTTCCGATCTTTTTGAAGTCCCGCGACAGGATTAGGATCGTCCCCCTCTTGAATGGAAGCACCATGAACAACCTGAATGTTATAAACGTTGTCGCCCCGAGCTATGTTCCCTAGAACCTCAAATCCTGCTGAATTTAGGTAGACGCCGTCTTGAATAACCACCAGCGATTCTTGAGCGACTACCGAACTTTCGAACCAGAAACGCCATAACTCGCGCGCGGACGGAAAGGCCCCTACCCTTTCGCCGGCTTGGTTAAAAATTTCAATTGCCGACACTCCTCGCAAGAGCGCTCGGTCCTCAGTAAAAGCTCGAAGATATAGCGACCCGTCAGAGCGGTAATACTCACCGTATTTTTTATTCGAATCTGGCCGATCCCAGTGTCGAGACCTAACCACACCCCGAAACACAACTGTTTCCGTCGGCTCTAAGTCTGAGAATCGTTTAGCTGCAGCATCGAGCTCGGTCTCGGTTTCTAGCCGTAGCTCTTCCCCGTCATAATCCTCTAGGAATTCGTGAATACTCTGAACTTGAACAAGTTCGTGAAGTCGCCCTTTCTCAATGAGCGTGTTCTTAATAACGGCGAAATCGAGAACATAGGTTAGCAAGCGAATTTCAACATCAAAACCAGCTTCAAAGAGTCGTCGAGCTCTATTCAGGGCAGAAATCATGACGCCTCGCGGATTGGCGCTCAATCCCCCAAGCACTATAACTATCTTGGCCCCATCACCGAATGCCGGCGATGCCGAATCACTCCGGTTACGATTTTTACCAGATATTTTAGTCACGGAATACCTCCTCTTGATCCAATTGCTCATCAAGCTCAACGCCACTCATTAGCTTTTGTATTACCCGTAAACGCGCCGAGTTCTTCAACGGTAGCGCTACGCCAGTTCTGAGATTCTTCTGGTTGTAACCGATCATTTTTATGGGATTATCTGAGAGCTCACTCATTGCAACTTTGATGCGGTCAAGAACGGAAGCGGTTATGGCTTGATCTTCCGTGTTCTGCAGTACAACTGAGCGGGGTAATCCACCGACGGTCGAAACATCAACCTTTCCGTCATCTTTTATCGCTCCAGCTAAGCAATTATCTACGACTACTTTCGCACCGGGAATGGCCGCTCCAACTAGCAACGCTAATTGGCCTGCACTTCCTGCCCCAGTGAGCACAACTCGTCTCGCCGGTATCCTCGTAGCCATCGAGATATCCCGCACCATGTTGGTTATATCGGCTAATAATTCGGGAGATAGCCGACCGCTTTGCCCAGATTTACTTAAATCCACGCCTGCAGGCGATACCCGAATTCCAACAAAGGAAAAACGTCTACCCCGGGTGGCGTGTTCCATCAATGGGACATCCGCTAAGTTCCTATCACTATTACTAATTTCCGCGATAAGATAGGGCGAATGTCTGTACAAGCAGGCTTCGAACGGGATTCTGCCCGCGAGGCTAGAACGAAAACCACTTACTACACAATCGAGCGGCGGGTAAAATCTTTCCGACGTAGCGTAGTCGATTGTTTTCTTATCCCATCGATCAGCCTGACGACTGACAGCGGCGACTAGGTGCCTCTCCAAATGCGCAGCAATCTTAAGCGAAAACTCCTCGTGCGATACCGCTGGTACATGAGTAATTTTGAGGTTTGGGTGTCGCATATCCCGGGGGATAGGCGAAAATAGCCAGACTTTCTCCCGCATCAGCCGACGTTCGAATACTTTCTTTAAAAGCGACTCATCATAGGCCCTACCCGTAACGGCTAAACAAATTACGTCGGTGGCGGTCGAACTGTAATTCTGCAAACGCAACGATTCCATGACCGCTTGAATAGTCCCGTTCGGACTATCTAAATTTCGAAACCGAGTTACGTCATCCCATTTCATCGATCCTGATTTTCCTTGTCATAATTGCCAAAATACGGCAGCTGAAGCTTCCTAAGAAGTTTCGAAATGTCGGACCGCCTTCTGCCCGAAGATTCTATCCGTGACGGTGTTTTTACGGCGAAGATGGTTCGATGGCTCGGTGGCAGTTTCGCAACGTCCGAGGGGAGCTTTTCCAGCGCATCCAAAAACGTTTGTGGGTTCGCAGAAATTGTGCTTTTCAAAACTTCGGGATCAATGCGCCACCAATTCGAGTCCACCAATCCGTTAATCGTCGCACTATTGAAGCGCTCCCTAATCACGCGGGCCGGAACACCGCCGACTATTTGATACGGCTCCACATCCTTGACGACTACCGCACCCGCTCCAATAATCGCACCATCCCCGACACGGATACCGGAGCCAATCAGTGCGCCATCTCCAATCCACACATCGTTGCCGATGATTGTCCTGCGTTGCGGTCTCTGCTGGACGAAAATCCTTGGTGGCGCAAGCTCATCGAATCGAAAGAATGGAGAAGTTGTTGAATGCTCCGGCGCGTGTGATCCCATCCCAAGCGTGACTCCACGCCCGATACTGCAATATCTCCCCACCTCAACGTATCCGCGCACAAGTCCCTGATTCATATAAGAAGCGAACCCGAACCATGTAGAGCCCTGAAGTTCGACATTGGATAACACTACTTCGGGTTCTGCGTAACAAACCCAGCCCTCACCCCCAGCACCCCGCACTACCGGCTCTCTCCACATTGATAACTCCTTATGGGAAACGGGACTCCCTATCAACATGGAAATGGTACCCCATCGACTGCGCACCCGACGGCCAGTGGCTATCATCGCACAACATAATACTGTGATTACGCGATTTTGCTGGGAGCAATTTTGAATTCTGAGAGTGGCGCCTCCACCCCTAGGCAAACCCATGGTGACCCTATGGGCCGAACTAACCGCCGAAAGGATCCCTCACGGCTGCAGAAGCCTATGAACACAGACGCAGAAAGAAGCGCCCAGAGTGCATTTTCGGATATAAACAGCAATCTAAAGCCATTTTCGCGACTTGCGCCACGAGCCGCATCAGCACTGCGGGGGATGATTAATGGCCTCAAAGCTCCAATAGGCGAAGATGCTGATCATCTTCGCCCTACCATCCCCCAGGCCGAACAACGTTTCCCAAAAACAGTTACATCGCCGAAGGATTATCGGGTTCGTAGCGATTCGCAGCGAGTTAATCCGACTATTGAGAACGACTTTGAACGTCTCCTTAAGGCTTACGGTGCCCTGGCGCGAAGAATAGAAGACTACGACCCAGAAGGCTGGAATGCTGAGACTATCGTGGAGACTGCTCTAAGACAACTGAGCGTGGACGAAGACTTGGATGATATCCTACCCCCGCCTTCTAACCCAGTTCCAGGACAGTGGATGGACCACAAAACCCGTGCGACGAACCGAGAGAACGTCCGGCAACTTTTCGTCGAACCAAACAATCTCGGTAGTGACCGGGTCAGAATCGGCATTGCAAGCATGCCTGGGCGGGAGGCGGGTCTATGTCGTGTTTTGGAGATTCTCTGGCCGCAAGCCGATGAGATCTTCGTTTACCTAAATGGATTCGAAGATGTGCCACGCACTCTTCCTTCGCTCCCAAACGTCCACTACTTCACCGGCCCAGACCTCGGAGACCGAGGAAAGTTCTTCTTCCTAGAGGGCTTCTCAGGCTATTACATAACATGTGATGACGATATCGAGTACGCCCCGTTTCATGTTCAATCGATTATCGATGGAATTGAGCGCTACGGACGGAATGCGATCGTTGGGTGGCACGGCAGCATCTTCAAACCGAATTTCGAAGAATTTTACAATCCGAAGTCACGTCAAGTTCTGAGCTTCAGGACGCTTCGAGGAAAAGACACCCCTGTCCATCTGTTGGGCACCGGTGTTTGTGGTTTCCACACATCTTCTATCGACGTGGTTCTAGAAGATTTTTCTTATCCGAATATGGCTGACGCATTCCTCGCAATAAAAGCGAAAGAACAGAAAGTGCCAATGGTCGTGCTCGCGCACGAGGCTGGGTGGGCCACGCCAATCGAACTGGGACCTTCTATTTCTTCAAGCTCCCTGAAACGCCACGATGACCCGACGAAAGAATTAGACGTCGCCGCAATCGTTACGCAGCTCATTAAGGAAAAGGGCCCATGGGTTTCACCAGCATTACCTCCTGTAAAATTTGAAAGAAAACGTTTCAAGGTCGCATTTATCGGCCGGACCGATAAAAATCGTTGGAAAAAGGGCGGAATTCTCAAGTCTGCACACCTGACCTCAGATCTACTCAGACGCTTCCACGTCGAAACGATTCTCGAGGATATCGAAACGGGCGATCCGATTGGACTCTCCGGAAACGATGCGGATCTGGCAATTGTTTATGTTGGAGACCCCAATCGACCCGATTTCGCCAAGGTCGAGTCAATTGTCGAACATCACGCTGCGTCAGGCAAGAAGGTACTGGTTAATTTCTCTATCAACGGAGTAGGCGATCGGAACCGTTCTATCGCACAGAAAATGAATGTTTGGCGTGAATCGTTCGGTAAACGCGTCCGGCTCATGGTTTTCACGGAATCCGCTCACTTGATAGACGGTCTCGAATCCGTTCGAGACCTGATGGTTGTACTTCCCAAAACGATTTCTCTTCCCGATCCGCCCTCTGCTTCCTTCGCCCGTTCCAATGGCGTATTCGTGGGGGATATCGCAAAACTTAGCGACGAGACTCTTCTCGATTATCCTGCTTCCGACTGGCTGGCTGCGATTAGAAAGAGTCTTCCGGGTGTTCCCATTTACGCAGTTCGGCAATACGCACCCAAGAAACACCTGGAACTCGATATCGACGAAATCTGGCCGTTTTTGAACCGGCAGACATTTTCGCAGCAGATCTCCCGTGCTCGCGTAATGGTGTCGACAGTAAAATACGCAACCTTCGAAATGGTTCCACTCGAAGTTGCATCACTGGGGCTACCAGTTGTTTACCCTCCGATGCCACAGTCACTGTCCGAGTATATCGGGCTAAGCGGGATGTGTGTGGAGAGCCCATCAGAATTGCAAAAGATTCTGCCAAGCCTCTACTACGATCCGATTGTTTGGCGAAGCTTCAGCCAGTCCGCCATCGAGCGAGCCCACAGTGCGGAGCTAAACCGTTTGGCTGGGCAAACTTACCTGCGCCTACTTACCGTCCTAAGCGAGGAGTCGTGAAATGCCGCGAAATAAAGTAACGATCGCTCTATTTTCCACAACAATCATCGGTTCAATTCTGACCTGGGCATTATCCTTTCTATCAGTCGGGTTGGCGACCGCGTTCGCGGTTCTAATCCAAGGGCTACTGATATCCGTCGCTTACTGGCGACTTAGAAAGGCACTCGCAACCACGGCGAAAAGGTCTGAAAGGATACTGACGACCATCGAAGCAGCCTCTAACCGGTCGGCGATGAGTGAATCGAACGTATTAAAAGCAATTAACAGCTCGCCTTATAAACAGCTAGATCCCAACGCTGACCGGGCAGTGTTAGTCAAAGAAATTGGTTTAATGAACGGCGCCATCAATTCGCTGGTGCACCAGTTGAATGAGATCGCGATTGCGATCGATTTCAATCCTGAGCCTAACCGCCGACGATAACAAGCTCGGCTGGTTCAAATTCGGATTTTATTCGCTCGATTAGCCTGTCCGCACCCTCGTCTTTCCCCTCTGCTTTGTGACGAACCCAGTCATCGTATAGGGCTCCAATTTCTGATGTGGCCCCATCCGCGATGAGGTCACCTTGATGAATCCATATGGACCGCTCGCACAGGTCCTGAATCGTCTTTGCGATGTGGGACACCACGAACAACGAGCCCGCGTCAGCTAGAAACTTCTCCATCCTCTCTGATGCGCGGCTGGCAAACGCAGCATCCCCAGTAGACAACCCTTCGTCCACCAAGAGAATGTCTGGACGCATCGTAGTCGCAATGCCGAAACGCAATCGAGCGGCCATGCCGGAGGAGTATGTGTTCATAGGTCGGTGGATCGCATCCCCGATGTCGCAAAACCGTGCGACGTCCTCGACAGCGCTTTCTAACCTATCCGGCGACATCCCCTTCGCTAGGCAGCCGATTCGGATATTATCGGCGCCCGATAGGTGACCGATTAGTGCAGCGGATACCCCTAAAAGCGAGGGAGTCGAATTAACATAAACGGATCCTTCGGTGGGCGCCTCTTGGCCTCCGATGATGTTCATCAACGTTGACTTTCCTGAGCCGTTTTGCCCCAGGACCCCGATGGATTCTCCTTTTTCGCACGCCAGAGAAACTGATTTTAGTGCAGTGACTTTTTGCCGACGACGCTTACCTCCAACTTTTACTGTCGATTTATAGATTTTTGAGACGTCATTCAAAATCACATTGTGTTCTGCCATTGTCTACCTCAATGATTCAAGAGACACGTAGCGCCCCTCTGCTTGCCAGAAGTATAAAAGCCCGACCAGGAAAGTCCCGCCACTCCAAAAAATGAGTACTACCCACTCTCTCCAGGAAACCCAATTTCCATATAGAATTGCCTCTCTAAGTGCGGAGACGAATCTATAGGCAGGGTTCTGAGAGATCAGAGCTTGAATGCGGGGTGCATGATCGAAACGATCAATAGAATAAAAGACACAGGACAAATAGAACCAGATACGGGTCAGGAAATTAATTACCACCCGAGCATCCGGAAACACTGCAGTCGCTCGCGCACTGACGAATATAAGTCCGGTGCAGAACACCGAAATCAGCACATATATTGGGACTACCTGGATGATTGAAAAATTCAGGGGCTTCCCGCCCTGCAAAATTATCGCGAGGATTACCGCCACAACGGCTGGGAGCGCGTTGTCGATCGTCGCTCGGACTCCACGGCTAATAACAATTGCCGCCCTCGGAAAGTGAAAAGCACGGATCAAGTTACGCTGGCTCTTTATGAGCCCACTCCCTGAGGAGAGACCACGGGTCATAAAGCCGACGAAAGTTATGCCAATAATCAAGTATCCGATAAAGTTGTCGACTCCACGCGCCGTGCGTAGTAGAAGCCCGAAAATTATTCCGTAGGTGGCTGCATCCAGCAGCGGTTGAATAACTAGCCAAAAACGTCCGAGAAAATACTCTCGCTCGGCACTGAACGCACGAGCTCGCGCATCAAATCCTATGAAGTGGCGCCGACTCCATATTAGCTTAATGTAGTTGTGGAACGCGGGACGCGTGTTTAGTTTCTTAAGGTTCGTAACGTCGACTGTTTCCGTCATGATCACTCCCATTCACTGCATCTTCCAGGCTAGTTACTCCTCTTCCGGGCTCCAGCAAATCCGCTATTTCCTGCGCACCCGTTGGCGCAATGGCTCGTGACAAGTTCTCCTCGATCTCTCTCCGGATAGCCTTATCGGACATATTGATAACTGCAGACTTAATTTCATCTTGAGTCACTGCACACATCCCGAGACCCGCCGCCTGTATGCCTCTTGCTCTCTTCAGTTGATCATCAGTCTGCGTCTCAAGATTGGGAATGAAAATGGTCGGGAGACCGAATGCCACGCTTTCTTGCACAGTGTTGTAGCCGGCTGCCTGTACCGCGTAATCAAAGGCTTTCAAATACGGTGCAATTGGATAAGCTTCGACCAAAATTACGCCGGTTTCCGACGGAGCGAGAGATAATGGATTTTTAGTCAGAACAGGTGTGTGTGTCTTTCTAATTAGTCTCGTCACCATCGCTAAATCTGATTCGATATTGTTAATAACCCCGGCGCCGAGCTGCACCAAAACATAGGAGCGGTCGGGCGCTAAACCTAAAGCTTTACACGCTGCCTCTCTGCTCATTACCTGACTAATTGGCGTTGAAATTACTGGGCTCACGTAATGGCTCCGAACGTTGGGACCAAAATCCACATACTCCTCGCACCCATAGTCCCCTGGGATAATTACTTCATCAGCAGAGTAGATAGCGTTATGCCGCTGTACACTCTTCCGGTCTACGCCATCTTTCCAACACCCTCGCTGAATCCAGATGATCGGTATTTTATTCTTCCTTGCGATTCTAGTGACGGGTCGATAGACAAAGCTCCCATCGAATACAATTTTGCTCGGGCAGTAGACCTCCACCAACGATCGGAAGAACCGTTCGAAATTTCGATTCCAGTCGACTGAGTTAAACCCCGTAGCAGCCTGGCTGGGGAAGTACGTCACATTCTCTCGTGGAATGGATGATCGGCGGTGTCCAGTAGACATGGTGAGAATATGGTACTCTGAATTGTTTAATGCCTTTCGGACCGCGTCCACGCGAGTCAGGTGCCCCAAACCTGCCCCATTGCTTGTAACGAACAGCACCAGGTTTCGTGATGTTCTTGAGGCGTCCGAAGGTCTGACTAGTTCCGCTAGTTTTTGTCGTAGCCATCGCGGTTGGAGAATAGCCAGTGCAGCGATAACCAGAGACAATATGAAGAAAGTGCTGGCAAGGGCTGTGACATCACCACGACATTCGGTTACGCCAATCGCCGCAGTTGCAAACGCCGTGAGAACAAATAGCGATAGGGAACGCCATCTTTTGATGAACCAGGACATAAAACTGCTACCTAATCCCCAAGATAAGATCCGCCGGTTAATTCAGTCCCAGCCCGCGTTAAAGCAGCGACGCAACTCCGTTCTCTGTCGCTCCGACTGTGTCGAACAAGATAGAAGCCGAATTTGCTATCTCATCTAATTGATAAACTGTGTGAGCCTGAAGCAGAACTACTAGATCAGCATCTTTGACTGCGGCGTTTAAATCCGATTCAGATTTGAGGAGCCTGGACCGGTCTACTGGGTCGTCAGACACGTTCCACTCAAAAACATAGGGATCGTGGTAACGAAGATCAGCACCAAATTCAATGAACCGGTTAGCCACTGGAACGGCAGGAGACTGACGCTGGTCGGCAATGTCTTTCTTGTAGGTAACACCCAAAAGCAACACTTTCGATCCGTTCAGCGCTTTTTTCCGCTCGTTGAGGAGTCGAGCGGAGCGATCGACAACGTAGGCCGGCATCGAATTGTTGATCTCTTGCGCGAGCTCAACGAAACGGAAAGGATACCCCAGTTCGCGCCTTACCTCGTAGGAAAGATAGTTCGGATCGATGGGAATGCAGTGGCCCCCGACTCCTGGCCCCGGCGTAAACTTCATGAAGCCGAACGGTTTCGTTGCAGCCGCGTTAATCACCTCCCAGATATCGATTTTCAGCTCGTGGCAGAACTGAGCCATTTCGTTAACCAGTGCGATATTCACGTGCCTAAACGTGTTCTCGAGAAGCTTCGCAGTTTCGGCTTCTTTGGTGCCGTTCACCTCGACGATCGAATCGATGAACGATTCGTAAAATCGCGCCGCGGCTTCGGTGGAACCAGAATCGACGCCACCAACTACTTTCGGGGTGTTTTCAATCCCATAGTCGGTCCTCCCTGGATCCACTCGCTCTGGACTGAACGCGACATGGAAGTCTTTGCCCGCTTGCAGCTTCGAATACCCCTCGAGCAGCGGGACACAAACATTTTCGGTCGTTCCCGGGTAGGTTGTCGATTCGAGAATGTACGTCGCTCCAGGCTGAATATGACGGCCAACCGTAGCGGTAGCGGCCTCCACAGCTCGAAGATCGGGAGATCCGGCTTCCCCGAGAGGGGTGGGCACGCACACCACCACATAAGTGCTATTCTCGATACAAGTGGGGTCTAACGTAGCTTCGTATCCGAGTTGGATCATCTCAGCTATATCTTCGTTGGAGAGATCATCTACATGAGACCTCCCCTCATTCAGCGAGGAAACCGTCGCAGAATTCGTATCGAGACCCCAAACTTTCCACCCTGCTTTCGCCGCGGCCTGCGCAAGGGGAAGTCCTACGTATCCTTGGCCGACGATTGTCACAGCATCCATTACTGTTCTCCTTTTAACGTTGTGCACGAGCATGCCCCATTTGGACAGCCAAACTTACGATATTTTACTCGCTGCAATCTTGATTCTTCGCACTGAGAAAACCTCGCATATCGACAATAGAATCGCGGTCAATTGATTCCCAGTTAGCATCCATGAAGAGATCATGAGCAACAAGACCCACTAGGGAATCATAGTCCTCCATCGCAGATGGCAGTTTTTTTAGAAGCCCTACCTGACTATACTGCTGCAATTCCGCTGGCAAACACGGTGCATGAGGATCAACAACATCCACCTTTGCATCGGGCCATCGAGCTATAATCTCAAGAACGACCTTCGTCGAAGGCGATTCTCTTAAGTCCTCAACATTCTCTTTGTATGTCAGGCCCAGCACTAAGAATTTTGGCGTGCTCTTCCCCACTTGAAGCGCGAGCCGTTCAACAACCTCTGCCGGCCGGTTGTCGTTAACAACTCTCGCAGTTTCGATAAGTTTCGACGGGCTGTCGGAAGCGGAAACGAGAAACCACGGGTCGACAGCTATGCAGTGCCCACCAACCCCCGGTCCGGGCTGAAGTATGTTCACCCTAGGGTGCTGATTAGCAAGCCGTATCATCTCACGCGCATCCACGCCCAGCTTCCAACTGATACTTTCGAGTTCGTTAGCAAAGGCAATATTAACGTCGCGGAACGCGTTCTCTGCCAACTTAGCCAGCTCAGCCGTTTTAGCATCAGTTTTAAGAACGTTCCCTTCGCAGAACGTTTCATAAACTAGGGCTGCCCTTTCAGTTGCGCCGGGGGTTAACCCGCCGACAATCCTGTCGTTGTTGACGAGCTCGTAGAGAATCCGCCCCGGTATGACACGCTCGGGGCAGTACGCAAAAGCGAGCGATCCAGAATTCATCATGCTAGAAAGTTCGGGTCGCGATTCTTCGATCTGCCGAGCTATCTCTGCGGTCGATCCTGGTGGACATGTCGATTCGATAATGATTAGTTCGTCCCCGACCAAGTGGTCCGCGATTTCACTTATCGCTTCTCGAACCATTGACAGGTCAGGCTGTTTATCCGATGAGATCGGTGTGGGCACAGCAATCACGTAGCAGCGTGCTGGCACGACCTCATTCGAGATTGACAACTTGCCACCGTGGATGACCTTCTTTAGAAGCTGTTCTAGCCCATCTTCCTCCCCGAAGGGGAGTACCGCATCTGCAATTTGGGTCAGCTTCTTTGAATTAATGTCATAGCCGACAACGCTACCCGTTGCTTCGGCGAGGACAACTGCGGTCGGCAGGCCAATATAGCCCAATCCGATTACACAGATCTCAGCTCGGTCTCTTTGCGATCGCATCGTGTAGTTAGCTTTCTAAATCGTTCTGTAGAACTGAGGTGTAAAACTCTTTAAGAATGTATCCTACGCGGTTCCAAGTTCGATCCCTCGCCCAATTTCTCGCTTCCTCGACCGGATATTTTCCGGAAGCAACTCTATCGAGCGACGCTACGAATGCGTCAATGTTCCCCGGTTCAAAATACTCAGCGAGATTTCCCGTAACTTCACGTAGCGCGGGCAAATCGGATGCGATGACTGGGACACCTAGCGCCATTGCAGCAAGTGGTTTAACCGGTGTCACGGTTCTACAGACTGGGCAGTCAAGCCGAGGAACTACAAATATGTCCAAAGACTTGTACCAAGGTACGACTTCATCCTGTGGCACTTTACCCACAAAACGCACACGGGCTTCAACTCCAAGATCTTTTGCCAAATCTTTAAGTGCGGGCAGCTCCACTCCATCTCCGACGATGACGGCAGTAAACCGAGATGGCAACCTGGGTAGCGCCTCAACGATTGCCTGCAGCCCTTCATAGGGAACGAGTGCGCTTAAGGTCCCCACGACGAAATCTCCACTGACGCCGGTGATTTCCCGAGCGTCAGCAGACGTTATCTTTGCATCGAAGAGTTCATCCTCCGCTGCATTTGGGGCGATACAAATCTTGAACGAAGGAATCCCTTGTGCAAGCAAGATATCTTTGGAGACTTGACTAAGTACTACGACCCCGGATGCAGCTCGAGCCGCTTCCAGTTCCTTCTCGCTCCACCTCACGAAATGCTCGGATGCTTCTTCACGTTCGAGACCATCAGGGCCCCGTTGCGTGAGCCATGTTTTCTGAAGTTCGCCCCGCTGTTCGTAAACCCACGGTATACCGAGTCGTTTCGCTGCTTTTGATGCCACAACCGCATTAGGAAACCCGGTCGTGGTGTGGATTAGGGTCGCTCCACATGCTAATGCTTCTTCTGTCAAGGATTGAACAGCTTGTTCTACTTCTCCCTCAACAGTGCGCGGAAAAACTGCGGGCATCATTCGTCGGTAGGTCACCTCGTTGACACTTTCGCTTTCCCCACGGGCGAACTGTCCAACCACCGCCGGATATCCAATCCTTGTTTGACCCCAGGCCCGCACCCCGACGTCATTCAGTGCGTTAAGGATCGCTTGAGAACGCTTCGAATATCCGGAGTTCGTATGTGGCAAAGAATTACCGAGGAAGTAGAGAACCTTAATCGCATCAGTATCGGATACTTTCGTTACACTTTCCCCAGGCTCTATCCGCTGATTCAACCAGTCAAGAAGCATTTGACTGCGACGCCTAGCCATACGATTCCGGGCATCCCCAAAAAGAGACTGATCCGGCTCTTCAGGGCGGGCGAGAGCCTCAGAATATTCCCCCAGCCATTCCAACTGCTCAGTACGGCTATAACTTCTGGCAGCGGTTATCTTCCTCCCCAGTTTGGCCTGAACCTTGTTATAGAAGCCACGAGGGTCCCTAAAAATTTGGTAGGCGGAGAAAGATAATAAGACCAAAATAGACTTGATCCGGAAAATCACTAGGACTTCCCCTCGAAATTCGACAAAAGTGTCGCGACGATTTGTGGCACCACGGAGTTTGCCTCATTGTGTACCCATTCTTTGGCGCTTTGTTTGATGCGTAAAAGACTGCGGTCGCTATAAAGCGACTCCCATAACTCTGCGAGAGCTTCAGGATCCTCCGGAGGCACCGCATGTCCTGCGCCCAGGTCTTTAACTAACGCTTCAGTTTCGCCGTATGCCACGGCAGAAATGTGAATTCCTAATTGCATGAGTTCGAACGTCTTACTCGGAACCGCAAACCTTAGCGGTTCCCAGTCGGTCAAGTGAACCAATGCAGTATCTGCCCAGTCATAATGCCTGGCCATGGCTTCGCTATCCGCGCGACCATAGATTGCAATTGGCAACTCGCTCTCCTTCACTATTTCCCGTAGAACCGCGCTAGAAGCACCAGCACCCACTAGCCTAAGATCAACCGGCACACCATTATCTGTCACCCTACGTAACGCCTCGATTACATTTGTCAAATGCTGAGCGCGGCCCAACGTTCCTGCGTATAGAACGTGGAGAGACTTTCGATCGGATTTGGGCACCTCGGACCGAGAGATATTGGTTTGAGGTGGGAAAACATTGCGAACTGTGCAAGTTAGAGGACCCCGACTATCAGGCCCCCTCTGTAGCCTCATTGACATACTTTTTCGGAGTGCTTCAGCTGTAAAAACCATGGCAGAGCTCTCCCGGTAAGCTCTAAACAGCTCTTTTCTAACGATGACCTTGACAACTTGAAGGGGGCCAACTGTCAAAACTCTCTCGCGCAGAGATCTGCGACGATTCTCCTGATTCCAGGAACCACTGTAATCCAGCAAGTCTGGCCAGGCATCACGCAAATCGATTACATAAGGAACTTTGAAAAGCTTTCCCACAAGACGGGTCACAGTCGCTGTCGGCAGCGCGGGTACTGTCCCGATGACTAAATCCGGATGGAGAGCTGGGTTGTGCCGCAGCCTCCTAACGCATGTCCACAGCATGCTGATGGCTATAAATGCCTGGTTAAAGGCACGTCCGGTCAGAGAGCCTCTTGACCTTAAGGAGCGGCACCGAACAATCGTCTCATCGTTTGGACCTACCTCCAGAGCATTCGTATTACGCCCGAAAGGTAGACCACTTTGGACCGTGTCCAAACCAGACTGGTTCGCGGGTGGAACTACGGCGATCACCTCGTGTCCTTGATCACGCAGCATCGACGCCAGCCAAGCCCAACGACGTTGTGGAACACCGTCTTCCGGCCACCAGTACTGTGACAGTATGAGAATCCTCACCGGTCGAACTCCTTCCCGCTGGCTAATCTAACGCGGGGACGCTCGACTGCACCACATCCAGTGGGGCCAGCGGGGCTCGAACCCGCGACCAACGGATTATGAGTCCGTAGCTCTAACCGACTGAGCTATAGCCCCTTGTCAAACTCTGTAAAGTATAGCGAAGCTACTACAAGGACGGTATTTGCCCTACCGAGTTATCGCATTGTCCGTTGAACAACAGCTCTCAGTGTGTTAGCTACTAGTAGGGACGCCGCGCCATCCCCGTAAGGACTGGAGACGACCGCCATCGAATCGTACTCGTCGCTGTTCGTGAGGAGGACTGTTACAGCCTCAACAATTTTCTCAGGTTTAGTACCAACAAGTTTCGTAGCACCCGCTTTCTCCACCTCTGCGCGTTCCGTCCTGTCCCGAAGAACCAAGACCGGAATTCCTAAAGCGGGGGCCTCCTCTTGCAAGCCTCCTGAGTCAGTGACTACCAAATGACTTAATCTGAGCAATTTTGTAAATTGATCGTATGGAAGGGATTCGGTCAATATGACATTTGGTTTTCCCTCGAGCCTCGGCCCCACCACGCGCTTCACATCCGGATTGGCGTGAACCGGGTATACAAAGACACAATCAGAGAAACTTTTGGCAAGTTGCTCTATCGCAGAGACTATCCCGTCGATTTTCTTTAGATTCTCCCGGCGGTGGGCGGTAATCAGAACAACACGTTTCCCACTTGATAGTGCAGTGCGGAGAGCCGGGTCGTCGAAGCTTACTTCCCACGAAGCCGTTTCCATTAAGGCATCAATTACCGTATTCCCCGTCACTTCAATGCTGAGGTCATCCACACCTTCATCGATGAGGTTCCTTCGAGCCTCCTCCGAGGGGGCAAAATGGAAATCAGCAATCTGAGTTATGAGTTTCCGATTAGCTTCTTCGGGGAACGGCGCTCGAGTATCTCCGGTTCTGAGTCCGGCTTCGAGGTGCGCGACGAATGCGCCGTGTTGGAAACCCGCTATAGCCGCAGCGAATGCGGTTGTCGTATCGCCCTGTACGAGAATGACTTCAGGATTGACTTCCTGCAACACCTCATCGAGACCAGCGATCGTCTTTGCGAGGAGGACGTTCAAGCCTCTCCTTTCAGGAAGGGGTGGAAGCGCATGGTCCGGAACTATGCTGAAGCGTTGCACAATCGGACCGAGCATTTCTTGATGCTGGCTGGTAGCAACAAGCTCCACGTGCACATCGTCAAACGAACGCAAACGCCGTATTACAGGGGCCAGCTTGATAGCCTCTGGGCGTGTCCCATAGACCACCATAATTTTCGGCGGATTTTCAACCATGATTCATCACTAGAAACTGGAGATCCTTCAGATTCAGGGTGTGTCTAACCTTCCCAAGAAGAGTACACCCACCGTAGCGCGAGTCGCTTTCCGGGCAACCGGTTAGGATTAACCACCATGTACCAATACGTTGTCGGGGCCGCCGCCGGGTATGTGCTCGGCACGA
>ERZ1029874.50-NODE-50-length-20331-cov-36.778852_pt1 | contig 20331 bp, 17 predicted proteins | sample MGYA00519235_ERZ1029874 | MGnify/ENA primary metagenome ERZ1029874 (study PRJEB33666, sample SAMEA4610926) | skin metagenome | biome: Human-associated habitat; feature: Malodor aspect; material: skin | place: Philippines | collected 2015-08 ...
AGGTAGGTCGCCGGATGTTTCTGGGAACCTACACTCCCAAGCTCGACGACAAAGGGCGCCTGACACTGCCTGCGAAGTTCCGCGAGGACTTGGCGGACGGGTTGATGGTGACCAAGGGGCAGGACCACTCGCTGGCGGTGTATCCGCGCGACGAGTTTGCCGCACGCGCTCGAAAGGCCGCAGCGGCATCCCGCACCAACCCCAAGGCGCGAGCGTTCATCCGCAATCTGGCTGCCAGTGCAGATGAGCAGACGCTGGACGGGTCCGGTCGGATCACCCTGTCCCCGGCGCACCGCGAGTACGCAAACCTTTCCAAGGAATGCGTGGTCATCGGTTCGGTGGATTTTCTCGAGATCTGGGACCTCGAGTCCTGGAACAAGTATCAAGAAGAAACTGAAGCCGCGTTCTCCGCGGCGGATGACGACGACATTCTCTCCGGTCTGCTGTAGGACTGACTACCCCGCAGCGGGCGACGATCACGGAGAGCGTGTACGAACTCTGTCCGGGGCGTGGAGCGTTCTGGTGTACTTCCCCGACATCAGAACAGCCGCCCCGGGCAGGGCTCTATGCGCTCCCCAAACTGCATACCAACGACGCGAAAGTAAGGGACACGGAGGGCTCACCATGGCGAACTTCACGCTCGCTGATGACCCGCACGGGCACGTCCCCGTCATGCGCGATCGCATGGCCGAACTCCTCGCTCCCGCCGTTGAGCTCTTCGGTGAGAATGCAGTGCTTGTCGACGGCACGCTCGGCGCCGGTGGCCACACGGAGCACTTTCTCAGCGTATTTCCCCAGGTTCGCGTCATCGGTGTGGACCGGGATCCGAACGCGCTGCGCCAGGCGTCTGAACGTTTAGCGCCTTTCGCTGAGCGGTTTGTCGCCGTACAAGCGCGCTTCGACCACGTCGACGAAGCCATCGACAACGGGCAGGGCCCAATTTTTGACACCGCCCGCAAGCATGGCATCGCTGGCGCACTGTTTGATCTCGGCGTGTCGTCGATGCAGCTCGACCAGGAGGAGAGGGGCTTTTCCTACAGGGGTGACGCCCCGCTGGACATGCGCATGGACCAGACCGCTGGCATCACTGCGGCCGAGGTATTGAACACCTACAGCCACGGGGACCTGGCCCGGATTCTCAAGACCTACGGCGACGAGCGCTTCGCGGGCAAGATCGCTTCGGCGGTTGTCGCCGAGCGAGAGCGCGAACCGTTCGACCGAGCGGCGCGATTGGTCAAGCTGCTCTACGCAACGATTCCTGCCGCAACCCGGCGCACGGGCGGCCATCCCGCAAAGCGCACCTTCCAAGCCCTGCGCATTGAGGTCAACCGCGAGCTCGAGGCAGTAGAGAACGTGGTGCCGGTCATCACTGACCTGCTCGGTGTGGGTGGGCGCGCGGTGTTCATGAGCTACCAGTCTTTGGAAGACAAGATTGTCAAGGCCGCGTTCGCGGATCTGACCTCATCGAAGACCCCGGCTGGACTGCCGATGGATCTCCCCGGCACCGAACCCGCCTTCCGCACCGTCACCCGAGGCGCGGAGAAGGCGCCAGAAGCGGAGATCGAGCGCAATCCGCGAGCAGCTCCCGTGAGGGTGCGCTGCATAGAAAAACTTCGCCCAACTACCTAACCCGCCCAACACCATCTCAGCCCGACAAAGGACGGACACCATGGCCGCACGAGCAACGCGATCGGCAACGCTGACCCGCACCCCGCGCCGCAGCGAGCAGGGAGCAACCCGTGTGCACCCAGCGAGCACGGCGAACGCGGCGTCCCCAGCGAACCCTGTGCGCACCATGCCGGGTGTCAAACCGCACGAGAGGCACCCGAAGTCCGGTGGTCGCTTGGGCTCCAACCAGGTCGTGTCTGTGCGCGGGCGACGGGTGGCCACCGCTCAAACCCGCACCAAATTCTCTTCCTTGTCCCAGATTGCGTTGCCGCTGCTTTTCGTGGGCATCGCGGCGGCGATGATCCTCTCCGGCGTTGCCACAACGCAAACCTTTACCATCCAGAAATTGCAGGCTAAGGAGCAGCAGCTGGCCAACGAGGTCGAATCCCTCAACCGGGACCTAGAGGATCGCCGATCCGCCGCTGCTTTAGCGCAGCGCGCGGACGCCATGGGGATGGTTCTGGCTGGCGAGCCGGGGGTGGTCGCGGTGGACGAGGCGGGTCACGCGCAGGAGCAGCGCCCGTACAACCCTGAGTCCGCCACCAAGCTCGTGGACGTCAATGGTGCCGGTTTGCCTGGCTCTCGCGCATCCTCCGACGAGAGGGCGACGAAGGATCTGGAAGATTCGCTCACCCAGCGCCCGGGTCGTTCAGCTCACGCCCCGCATGCGGCCAATCTGGCCCCGTACCAGGCCAACGTTCCGGCACAGCCGTAGGCGGTGGCGTGGCGCACCGCCGTATCCCCAATGAGCGGGGCATGATGAACGGCGACATGCACGGTGGAATTTTGCACTTGGGAAAGGCGGATGAAGGAGGTGGGCAGTGAACGTGCCACGCAAGAGCGCTACCACGCAGAGGTCTCAGCAGCATGGCGAGCCAGCTAGGGGGCCACACACGGCTCCGGCTCCGCAGAAACAGATCACCGGCAAGCGGGCCTACTGGCTCGGCATTGCGTTCCTGGCAGTGGCGGCCCTGCTCATCGGTCGCCTTTTCTGGGTCCAAGTGATCATCGGCGACGACCTGCGCGAGCAGGCCAACGATCAGCGCAGCCGCACCTACGTCGACCGGGCACGCCGCGGTGAGATTGTGGACCGCGACGGCAACAAAATGGCCTACACGATGCAGGCACGCTCTTTGACTGTTTCGCCGGTGCAGCTGCGCGGTGAGCTGAAGGAGCAGCAGGAACTGCAAATGCGCGTAGACGGGCTGTCCAACGAAGATATTGCCGCCCAGGTGGATGCTCGCGTGGAGGATGTGCTGCGCACCATGGCGAACGAGATCCCCGGCATGATCGGCGACGGTGAGGTTGTCAGCGACACCCCCGCGAACACCGCGACCGCGGAGCCCACCACAAAGGTCGGGCAGGTCAGCGCCAAGGAGATCTTGGACAAACTGCACGCCGATTCCAGTTACGAGGTCTTGGTGCGCAACGTCGATCCCGACGTCGCGGCCCGGGTGGCAGACACATTCCACGGCATTGCCGCAGACCACCAGGACATTCGTCAGTACCCGAATGGCGCTGTGGGGGAGAACATCATCGGCAAGGTGTCTATGGACGGGCAGGGCCAGTTTGGCCTCGAGGCATCCAGGGACGCCGACCTCACCGGCATCGACGGGCGCTCGACGGAGGATGTCTCCGCGGGCGGACAATCCATTCCCGGTTCGCTTCGGGACGTGGTTCCCGCTGTCGGCGGCTCGCGTATCGAGCTGACGATCGATCTCGACCTGCAGACGTACGTGCAGCAGGCGCTGGAACAGGCCAAGGCCAACTCGCTGGCGAAGGAGGCCCAGGCCGTGGTGCTCGACGCACACACCGGTGAGGTGCTGGCGATGGCCAACACCGATGCGATCAACCCGAACGGCGACATCGAGCAACAGATTAAGAAGGGGAAGGACTTCGAAAATCCCAGCGTCTCTCACCCGTTTGAGCCCGGCTCGGTGGCGAAAGTGATTACGGCTGCGGCGGCGATCGACCAAGGTCTGACGGATCCGTTTGAGGTCCACCAAGTGCCCGGCTCCATCGACATGGCGGGAATCACGGTCCGGGATGCGTGGGAACACGGCGTGATGCCGTACACCACCGCCGGCATCTTCGGAAAGTCTTCCAACGTAGGTACGCTCCAACTGGCGCAACGGTTAGGGGAGGAACGCTACGCGGACTACCTCAACCGTTTCGGCATCGGTCAGAGCACAGGCATCGAGCTGCCGAACGAATCGTCCGGCTTGCTTCCGGTACTGGAGCAATGGTCCGGCGGCACCTTCGCGAATCTGCCTATTGGCCAGGGTATGAGCTGGACGGCGCTGCAGATGGCTAGCGTGTATCAAGCTCTCGCCAATGACGGGGAGCGTATCCAGCCGCGAATTATTGCGAGCATTACCGGCCCGGACGGGGAGCCGATCCCGCAGGAGGAGCCGGAGCACACCCGCGTTGTCAGCGAGCAGGCCGCGCGCACCACCGTTGACATGTTCCGCTCCGCATTCCAAGAGGACCCCGCGGGCATTAACAACGGCACCGCACAGGGCAACACCCTCGAGGGATATCAGTTCTCCGGCAAGACCGGCACCGCGCAGAAGGTCAACCCGGATACCGGCGCATACTCGCAGAGCGCCTACTGGATCACGTTTGCTGGGATCGCACCCGCCAACGATCCCCGATTCGTCGTGGCTGTCATGCTGGACGAGCCGCAGCGTGGCGTTCTCTACGGCGGCTCGGGCGGTCAATCCGCCGCCCCGGTGTTCAAACAGATTGCCGGTTGGCTGCTCAACCGCGAAAACGTGCCGCTGAGCCCGCCGGCTGAGCCGTACCGATTGCAGGGGGAATAGTGGGGAATAAGGAGGCTTACGCAATGACTACCGCGACAACGACGTTGCAGCACCTCGCCGAGATCGCGAACGCTCGCACCGTTAACCCGCCGAGCGCGCCCATGCCGGTGAGCTTTATCGGGCTCGATTCTTCCAACCTGGAACCCGGGGGGCTGTTCGCTGCCTTGCCAGGCACTCGGGTGCATGGCGCCACCTACGCTTTCGACTCTGCGGCTGGCGCAATTCTCACTGATGAAGCTGGGTTGGCCATCATCCAGCAGACTGCGGACCGCCGCCCGGTGCTGGTGGTAGAGGATGTCCGGGCAATTTTGGGCCGTGTGGCGGCGGAGGTGTACGGGCACCCGTCGCAAAGCTTTACGCTCTTGGGCATTACTGGCACCTCGGGCAAGACAACAACTACGTACATGCTGGAGAAAGGGCTTAGTGCCGCCGGGTGCAAGGTGGGGCTGATCGGCACCACGGGCACGAAGATCATGGGCCGTGACGTTGCTACGGAGCTGACCACTCCCGAGGCTCCGATGCTGCAGCGGCTATTCGCGCAGATGCGAGATGAAGGGGTCACGCACGTGGTGATGGAGGTGTCGTCCCATGCGCTGATGTTGGGCCGGGTCGCCGGTGCAGATTTTGACATCGCCGGGTTTACGAACCTTTCGCAGGACCACTTGGACTTCCACCCGTCGATGGAAGACTACTTCCAGGCCAAGGCCCTCTTCTTTAGCCCGGAGAGCGAGCTGCGGGCGAAGCGCAGCGTCATCTGTGTCGACGACGAGTGGGGTCTGCGCATGGCCGCCCTCGCCGCAGATCCGGTCACTGTCGGCACGACCACGGGGGCGGACATTACGGCGGAGCTGGTGAGCATCGACGACCAAGGGTCTCAACGCATCCGGCTCGACGCAGCCGACACGTACGAGTTCACCCTTCCCATGCCGGGTGCCTTCAACGTCGCAAACGCGGCCCTAGCCGCGGCGATGGCCCAGACCGCAGGCGTGGATCTGCGGGCGTTCCTCGGCGGGTTGGAGCAGGCCGCTGTCCCGGGGCGCATGGAGCGTATCGACGAAGGCCAGCCCTTCGTCGCCGTCGTGGACTACGCCCACAAACCCGCCGCGATCGGTGCGGTTCTGGCCACCTTGCGCGGCCAGGTCGAGGGGCGCATCGGTGTGGTTGTCGGTGCGGGCGGAGACCGCGACACATCCAAGCGCCCGCTGATGGGCGCTGAGGCCGCGCGTGGAGCGGACTTCGTCGTTGTTACCGACGACAACCCGCGTACGGAGGACCCGGCTTCGATCCGTGCCGCCGTGCTCCAGGGCGCGCGCGGGGCTGGAACGGACGCGACGATCGAGGAAGTTGGTCCCCGCGGCGAGGCCATCGATGCGGTCGTGGCGTGGGCGCAGCCGGGCGACGCCGTAATAGTGGTGGGCAAAGGCCATGAAGTCGGCCAGCTCGTGGGCACCCAAAAGCTGCACTTCGACGACCGTGAAGAGATGCGCAGGGCCATTAGAGAAAGGGGAGTGCGAGCATGATCGACATGACGTTGGCGCGCATCGCCGACATTACCGGCGGGCAGGTCAGCCCGGAGGCGGATCCGGACGCGCATGTGACCGGGTTTGTGGAGTTTGATTCCCGCAAGATCGGCCCCGGCGGGTTATTCATCGCGTTTCCGGGGGCGCGCGTGGACGGCCACGACTTCGTGGACAAGGCTGCCGAAGCCGGCGCGGTCGCCGCGCTGACTACTCGGGAGGTGGGCAGGCCGGCGGTGATCGTCGACAAGCGCCCGCCGCGCGAAGGGGACAACTCGGACCTTGCCGTCAACGACCCAGACGGGTCTGCGGCGGGAGTGGTGGACGGGATGTCCAAGCTCGCCGCTGCAGTTGCTCGCGAGCTGACTGCGGAGCATGGGCTGACCATCGTCGGCGTGACCGGCTCGGCAGGCAAGACCTCAACAAAGGACCTGATTGCCGCGGTGCTGTCGCGCGCGGGCGAAACGGTCGCGCCACCCGGCAGCTTTAACAACGAGATTGGCCACCCGTACACGGTGATGCGCTGCACTGAAGACACCGACTTTCTCGTGGCCGAAATGTCCGCCCGCGGCATCGGACACATCGCCCACTTGGCCACCATTGCGCCGCCCACTATCGGTGTGGTGCTCAACGTCGGTTCCGCCCACATCGGAGAGTTCGGCTCCCGGTCAAACATCGCGAGGGCGAAGGGGGAGCTCGTGGAGGCGCTGCCGGACAGCGGCGTGGCCGTGCTCAATGCTGACGACGAGCTGGTGGCGGGCATGGCGTCTCGAACCCAAGCGCGGGTGGTGACCTTCTCTGAGACCGGCAACACTGCCGCCGACTACTACGCCACGGACGTGGAGCTCGACGCGGTAGCGCGCGCGTCGTTTACTATGCACACCCCAAAGGGCGAGCCTCAGCGCGTCGAGCTCGGCGTCTTCGGTGCTCATCAGGTGGGCAACGCGCTCGCTGCAGCCGCCGTGGGAACTGAGCTGGGCATGGACGCGGAGACGGTTGCGCAGGCGCTGTCTAGTGCGCATTCCGTATCCGTCAACCGGATGGACGTGAACACGCGCGCCGACGGTGTCACCGTGATCAATGATGCCTACAACGCCAACCCGGAATCCATGCGAGCGGCTATCGCAGCGCTTGGCTACACCGCCGCAGCCCGCCCTGGCGTGCGATCGGTGGCGGTGCTCGGTGAGATGAGCGAGCTGGGCCAGGGTGCAGTAGAAGCACACGCCCTGCTCGCCGACGAACTGGCGCGATACCGGGTTACGCATCTCGTCGCCGTCGGCGAGTCGGAGGCTATGGCGGCGCTGAACGAACGCGCCGCGGATCACGGCATTCGCACCACGCCAGTTCCAGACACGGACGCGGCCACGCAGGCCGTGCGGGAACTCTTGGCGTCACCGCCCACCGGCGAGGACAATTGGCGTGACCGCGAGGACCGCGACGTAGTGCTGGTCAAAGCTTCCAACGCGGCCCGGCTGTGGGTAGTGGCAGAAGCGCTCTTGCAAGGGCATACGCTTAGGTAGAAACGCGACGTAGAGAAATAGCAAGGTACAGACTTCCATGGTTCAAGTTATCTGCGCCGGAATTATCAGCTTCCTGGTTTCGATCTTTCTCACCCCCACGCTGATCCGGTACTTCAACCGGCGGGCTATGGGGCAGGAGATCCGCGAGGACGGCCCGGCGTCCCACGCCCGGAAGCGCGGCACCCCGACGATGGGCGGGCTGGCCATCCTCGCCGGCATCACCATGGGGTACCTGGGTGGCAGCGTCGCCGCCTTGATCACCGGGCACTCCGCGTTCACCGCCACCGGCTTGATCGTGCTGTTTCTCACGCTCTCGCTCGGCCTCGTCGGCTTCGCAGATGACGGCATAAAACTGTTCATGCACCGCAACCTCGGTCTGAACAAGACCGCGAAATTGATAGCACAGCTGGCGATCGCGCTGGTGTTCGGCGTGGTGCTCCTGCGGTTCCCGGACGAAAACGGGCTGACCCCCGGATCGCCGTTCTTAAGCTTTGTGCGGGACATGGAAACGATCAATCTCACACTGGGCGGCGGGACGATCGGCACGATAATCTTCCTCATCTTCATCTACATCCTGCTCGCGGCGTGGTCGAACGCTGTGAACCTCACTGACGGCCTGGACGGCCTGGCCGCCGGCACTACCGCGCTGGTGATGGCCGCTTACGTGGCCATCACGTTTTGGCAGTTCCGGAACTCCTGCGACGCGGTCGCCGCTGCGGGCTGCTACAGCGTCAGAGATCCGCTGGATCTGGCAATCCTGGCGGCGTCCGGCTTTGGCGCGTGCGTGGGCTTTTTGTGGTGGAACGCCGCCCCGGCAAAGATCTTCATGGGCGACACCGGTTCGCTCGCACTCGGAGGCTTGGTGGCAGGGCTATCCGTCGGGTCGCGTACCGAGCTGCTGATGATCATCATCGGCGCACTGTTCGTCTTGGAGGCCGCCTCCGTGGTCATTCAGGTGGCGTCGTTCAAGTCCACCGGCAAGCGGGTATTCCGCATGGCGCCGTTCCATCACCACTTTGAAAACGGAGGCTGGCCCGAGACCGCAGTGGTCGTACGGTTCTGGATCATCTCCGCGATGGCAGTCATGCTGGGCTTGGCCGTCTTCTACGGAGAATGGCTGTCCCAGAACGGGGCAAGCCTGTGACGCGGCCAGCCATTCTATCCGGCCCGATACTCGTCGCCGGCGCGGGCGTATCCGGGCTAGGCGCCGCCCGGCTGCTCGCAGCCGCCGGCGCCGCCTTCACCGTCGTCGACGACACCGAGGGCGGCCGCCTTCGTGCGGAGGCCCTGGGGTACGCCGCCTGCAGCGGCGCCGAGGCCCGCTCGCGCTTCCCCGAGGTTGACCTCTTAGTCACCTCCCCGGGGTGGCGTCCGGATACGCCGTTGCTTATCGACGCGATGGAGGCCGGCATCGAGGTCATCGGCGACGTGGAGCTGTGCTTCCGGCTCGACCGGGCCGGCGTGTTCGGCCCGCCGCGCACCTGGCTCGTAGTTACCGGCACCAACGGTAAAACGACCACGACCGGCATGCTCGCGCAGATGATGATTGCGGCGGGCGAAGACACAGGTCGGCGCGCCGGTGCGTGCGGCAACATCGGCGTCGCAGTGGGCGAGGCGATGCTCGCGCCCGAGCGCCTAGACGTGCTGGTCGCGGAGCTGTCCAGTTTCCAGCTGCACTGGTCATCGGAGCTGGTGCCGGACGCTGGCGTGCTGCTCAATCTCGCCGACGACCACATCGATTGGCACGGGAGCTTCGCCGATTACGCGGCTTCTAAAGCGAAGGTGCTCAACGCTGCCGTAGCGGTTGCCGGCATCGACGATGCTGAGGTGGCGCGCCTCGCCAGCGACACTGGCCGCGCGGACATTATCGGATTCACCCTCGGGGAACCCGCGGATGGGCAAGTCGGGGTGGTGGGCGGACGCATCGTCGCAAAGCTTGGCGGCGAAACCGTCGATGTTGCCAGTGCCGACGGCATTGAACCCGCGGGGGCGGCCGGGGTGCTGGACGCGCTCGCCGCCACTGCGGTGGCGCTGACCCAGGGGGCAACGCCGCAGCACATCCGGCACGCGCTGAGCGCATACGAGGTAGAGGGGCACCGCGGTGCGGTCGTGCACTCAGCAGGCGGGGTGGATTGGGTGGATAACTCGAAGGCCACCAACCCGCACGCCGCCGATTCCGCGCTCACGGGTGCGGGGAGCGTGGTGTGGGTGGCCGGCGGTCAGCTGAAGGGGGCCAGCGTCGACGCGGTGGTGAAGGCGCACGCACCGCAGTTCCGCGCGGTGGCTCTGCTGGGGGCCGACCGGGAACTCATCCGTCTGTCGCTGGCGCAGACCGCTCCGGACATCCCGGTGTTCGTCTCCGATTCAGACGATGCGGAGCAAGCGATGGACGAGGTGGTGAGCTGGGCGGCCGCGCAGGCACAACCAGGGGATACGGTGCTGTTGGCGCCAGCGGCGGCCAGCTTGGACATGTTTTCCGGAATGTCGGCGCGTGGCGACGCGTTTGCGGCCGCCGCAATGCGACACTGGCACCCGGACAACAAGTAAGCTCAACTAGAGGTTGAGGTTTTTCGCCGTTCCAATCGAAAGGGCAGCATGACGGTTCAACGCGCACCCCGGCAACGCGCTTCTAGGCCGGCCGCGCCGCGCAAAGCGGCACCCGCTCCCGAATCGAAGCTCAGCGCCGCGGCGAGGCGCTTCCGAGACGCGCTCGATGCACGTCCCCTGATCGACTACACGATGATCCGCAGCATCGTGCTGTTTCTTGCGGGGCTTGGCGTGGTGATGGTGATGAGCTCGTCGATGGCGACGTCGTTCGCCGCGAGCGCCAGCGTCTGGTCCCAAGCAGCGCGCCAGTGCGTCATGGTGGGGCTTGGTCTCATCGCGTTCTGGGCTGCGCTCAAGACCCCGCCCGAGCGGCTCCGCAACCTGAGCAATTGGCTGATGGTCATCGCCATCGTGCTACTCGTCGCCGTGCTCACCCCGCTCGGTACGGGGCGCGAAGAGGTGGGATCCCAATCCTGGCTCGTTGCGGGCCCGCTGCGCCTGCAGCCTTCCGAGTTCGCTCGTGTGGCCATTGCAATGTGGGGCGCGAAAATCCTCGCCAATAAGGATCCGCGCCGTTTGAGCGCCCCCGACAACGGCTTTGCCGCCTTCCTCACCGTGTCGCTTCTGTGTGTCACGCTGATCGGGATGCAGGGCGACATGGGCATGGCCCTGTCGCTCGCTGTGGTGGTTGCGTTCATCCTTCTGTTTGCGGGCGTGTCAATGAAGGCGGTCGGAGTGGTGGTCGCGTCCGGTTTTATCGCCTTGTTGGTGATGTTCTTCTCCGGCGGCTTCCGCTCCAACCGCTTCCGCGTCTACTTCGACGCGCTGCACGGTCATTTCGACGACACCAAGGGCGTGGCCTTCCAGTCGCACCAGGGATTTCTTTCTCTCGCAGACGGGCACATATTCGGTGTCGGGTTGGGCCAGTCCCGCGCCAAGTGGTTCTACTTGCCGGAGGCGCGAAACGACTTCATATTTGCGGTGATCGGAGAGGAGCTCGGCTTGTGGGGCGGCGCGCTGGTTATCTTCCTTTTTGCAATGCTCGGCTTTTTCGGTTTGCGCACGGCCCGACGGGCGCAGACGCAGTACCAGACACTCATGGCGGCGTCCCTGACGGCGGCCGTGGTGTCCCAGGCCTTCATCAATATAGGGTATGTCGTCGGGCTGCTGCCGGTCACTGGCATCCAGTTGCCCATGCTGTCTGCCGGCGGCTCCTCCGCGGTTTTCACCCTGGGCGCGATGGGAGTGCTCGCGTCGGTGGCTCGGCACGAGCCGGACGCAGTGTCCTCCATGCAAAATTACGGCAGGCCAGTGTTTGACCGCATCTTCTTCATCGGAGAACCCCGTGCGCTGCAGCAGCGTCCTGCCGCACCGGCGGCGGCCCCGCGTCGCGAGCGTTACGGCACCCCGGTGACCCAGAGCGGGCGGGGCTACCATGGTCAGCCGCACAGGCCCACCCCGCGGCGTTAGGAGAGTTATGAACGCAACCACTGACCACGACCACTTCAGCGTTGTCGTCGCAGGCGGAGGCACCGCGGGACACATCGAACCCGCCTTGGCTGTCGCAGAGGTGCTTCGCGACGTCTACGGGGCCAACGTTGTCGCGCTCGGCACCGAACGCGGGTTGGAAACCACTATCGTGCCGGCCCGCGGTTTTGAACTCGCCCTGATCGACCCAGTGCCGATTCCCCGCAAGCAACCGTGGAAGTTGGCGGGCGTGCCGTTTAAGTTGGGCCGCTCCGTGCGCCAAGCCCGCAAAGCGATGAAGCTCACCGGGGCGAGGGCCGTGTTCGGCACCGGCGGCTATGTCTCCGCGCCCGCGTATCTGGCGGCGAAGTCGCTCGGCCTGCCCTTCTTTGTCCTCGAAACCAACGCGTTGGCCGGTATGGCGAACAAGCTGGGTGTGAAGCTCGGCGGCACGGGCTTCAACGCGGTGCCGAACTCGGGCATGGCTGGCGACGTGGTCGGTGTGCCTGTCCGCCCTGGTGTGGGAGTGGACCCGGACGGCGCCAAGCGTGAACGAGGACTGCGAATGTGGGGCTTAGACCCGGATCGCCCGACCATCCTGGTCACCGGCGGGTCCCAGGGCGCGGTGAGCATCAACACCGCACTCGCCGGCGCAGTGGAGCGGTTGACCGCGGCGGGTTACCAGATCTTGCACGCCTACGGCCGCAAAAACGATGCGCCGGCCAAGCACGACCATTACACCGCGGTGCCGTACATCGACGACATGGAGGCCGCCTACGCCGTGGCCGACGCCGTGGTGTGCCGCTCCGGCGCGATGACCGTGGCCGAGAATTCGGCGGCGGGCCTTCCCGCCATCTACATACCGCTGCCGCACGGAAACGGCGAGCAGGGCCTGAACTCAGCCCACCTCGTGTCCACCGGGGCGGCGCTGCGTATCGACGATGCGGCGTTAAACGGTGACGTGCTCGTCGATAGGCTTTTGCCCCTGCAAGACCCCGAGGCTCGTGCGACGATGCGCGCGGCGCTGAAAGATTCGGGCGCTGGCAGTGTCGCCGCAGACCTCGCCGGGCGCATCGCCGCGGCTGCTGGAAAGGACCCACAATGACAGATCTCTCCCGCGTGCACCTCATTGGCATCGGCGGTGCCGGCATGTCCGGTGTCGCACACATTTTGCTCGACCGCGGCGCAACCGTAACCGGCTCTGACGCGAAGGATTCCCGCCCGGTTCGCGCACTCAGGGCGAAGGGCGCGAAGATCGCGCTCGGCCACGACGAGGCAAACTTGGAGCTTGCCGGCGAGCTGCCAACGGCGGTAGTGACCAGCTTTGCGGCGATTCCCCAGGACAACCCGGAGTTGGTGCGCGCTAAGCGCGAGGGCATCCCGCTGCTGCGCCGCTCGGATCTGTTGGCTGAACTCATGGAAGGCTCCACCCAGCTGCTGCTCGCAGGAACGCACGGGAAGACGTCCACTACCTCAATGGCGGTCGTGGCGCTGCAGGCGGCGGGGGAGGACCCCTCGTTCGCCATCGGCGGCCAGCTCAACCGCGCAGGGACGAACGCGCATCACGGTCACGGCGACGTATTCGTCGCGGAAGCCGATGAATCTGATGCGTCCCTGCTGCGATACTCCCCGGATGTCGCGGTGATCACGAACATCGAGCCGGACCACCTGGATTTCTACGGCACGCGCGAGAAGTACTTCAAGGTCTTCGATGATTTCGCGGACATCGCCAAGCACGTAGTGGTCTGCCTCGACGATGACAACGCTGCCGCCTGCGGCGAGCGCGCCATCGAGCGCGGATTGACGGTTTCCGGCTACGGCACCGCGGAGGCAGCCGCGCGGCACCCGCAAATCCCGGCGGGTGCTGTGGTGACAGGAGAGCGCCAGGACGGCGAACACACCGTGGTAGACGTTCAGCTTCGTACCGAGCGCATCTCCGGTGACGTGATGTACACCATGGCCATCCCGGGGCGTCACATGGTCCTGAACTCGGCGGCCGCCTTGCTCGCGGGTGCGCTGGTGGGGGCCGATCCTGCGAAGCTCGCTCAGGGATTGTCCGAATTTTCCGGCGTCCGCCGCCGCTTCGAGTTCAAAGGCGAAATAGGCGGCACCCGCGTCTACGACGACTATGCACACCACCCGACCGAGGTGGCCGCGGTCCTCACCGCCGCGCGCGACAAGGCGGCGGCGGAAGGCAATGGCGCGCGAGTGATCGTGTGCTTCCAGCCCCACCTGTACTCGCGCACCCAAGAATTCGCGGCCGAGTTCGCCGAGGCGCTTTCGCTTAGCGACGAGTGCATTCTGCTGGACATTTACGGAGCCCGCGAGACCCCGGTGGAGGGGGTGACCTCCCGCATCATCGCCGAACAGATGACCGTGCCCGTTCGTCTGGAGCCGGACTTCTCGGCTGCTCCGGCCACGGTGGCGGCTTCGGCCGCACCCGGTGACCTCGTGTTGACCATGGGAGCCGGCAGCGTCACCATGCTCGCGGACGAGATTCTCGACGCGCTGCGGGGGGCATAAATGTCGCGGCGCGCCATCGCCGTCGTCATCGGCTGTATTACGTTGATCGCCGCAGTGGTGGCGGCACTGCCGTTTACCCCGGCCATGCCCGTCGATGCCGTGAACGTCGAGGGCGCTGTGAACCTGCCCGCCGAGGAAGTTGAAGCGTTGTCCGGGATCGAGGCGGGCACCCCCATGGGCCGCGTCGACGTCCGCGGTGCGGCGCACCGCGTCGCCGGCAACCCGTGGGTCGATTCCGCGACGGTGAAGCGGCAGTGGCCGAACGCGGTGGATATCACCGTGGTGGAACACACTCCCGTTGCGTGGTTGGACCAGTCCGGTGAGCCCCACCTGATCAACAGTGAGGGGAAAGACTTCGTGGTTGCGCAGCCGCCGGTAGGGGCGGTGCAGCTGACGGGGATCGGTGACGAACAGATGCGGGAGGCCGTCGAGGTGGCCGCCGCCATCACGGATCCCGCACGCCCGCAGGTCCGTGAGCTCACTACTGACGGCGGCCACAACTTTGTGCTCAAAGTGGAGGGCGACAGGACAGTCGTGTGGGGCGCGGCAGAGGACAACCGCAACAAGGCGCTGGCGCTTGAGACGGTGCTGCAACTGCCGGGGCAGAGTTTCAATATTTCGAACCCGGAGTTGGTTACCTCGCGCTAAATCCGCAGGTCACAACCCTAAAGTACAGGTTTAGGGTTGTGACACGCCGACCCAGAAAACCAAAATTCGGCAGCTTTCACACAAGATGGGTAGCAACTGCAAAAAACCAACTTGTGAAAGGCGAGACCACCACCATGACCTCTCCCGCCAACTACCTCGCCATGATCCGCGTCGTCGGAGTCGGCGGCGGCGGCGTGAACGCCGTCAACCGCATGATCGAGGAAGGCCTCAAAGGCGTCGAATTCGTCGCTATCAACACCGACTCCCAGGCGCTGCTGTTCACCGACGCCGATACGAAGCTCGATATCGGGCGCGAGGCCACTCGCGGCCTCGGCGCGGGCGCGAACCCCGAGGTAGGTCGCACCTCCGCGGAGGACCACAAGCAGGAGATCGAAGAGTCCTTGAAGGGCTCCGACATGGTCTTCGTCACCGCCGGCGAGGGTGGCGGCACCGGCACCGGTGCCGCACCGGTGGTGGCTGGCATCGCGAAGAAGATGGGCGCGCTGACCATCGGCGTGGTCACCCGCCCCTTCACCTTCGAGGGCAAGCGACGCACCCGTCAGGCGCTCGAAGGCATCGAGAATCTGAAGGAAGTCTGCGACACCGTCATCGTCATCCCGAACGACCGTCTGCTGCAGCTCGGCGACGCGGAGCTGTCCATGATGGAAGCGTTTCGCGCCGCAGACGAGGTGCTCTACAACGGTGTCCAGGGCATCACCAACCTGATCACCATCCCGGGCATGATCAACGTGGACTTCGCCGATGTGCGCTCCGTGATGGCGGACGCCGGCTCGGCGCTCATGGGCGTCGGCTCCGCCCGCGGCGAGAACCGTGTGATGACGGCTACCGAGCAGGCCATCAACTCCCCGCTGCTGGAAACCACCATGGAGGGCGCGAAGGGTGTGCTCATCTCCGTCGCCGGCGGCTCCGACCTCGGCCTGATGGAGGTCAACAACGCCGCCTCCATCGTGGAGGAGAAGGCCGACGAAGACGCGAACATCATTTTCGGCACCATCATCGACGACAACTTGGGCGACGAGGTCCGCGTCACCATCATCGCCACCGGCTTCGACGAGAAGGCGAACGCCCGCCCCGCTGAACCTGCCGAGCAGGAGGCTCCGCAGCCGGAGCAGACCTCCACCAAGGTCGTTGAGTCGGAACCGAAGCGGAACGACTACCAACCGCGCCACCGCTACGAGGCATCCCGCGGCGGGCTGTTCACCGACCGTGACCGCGCCGACCGCGCCGACCGCGCCGACCGCGATAGCCACGAGCGCCGCGACACCGGCTCCGACGGTAGCTTCGACGGCGGCTTCGACGACGTGGATGTGCCCGACTTCATGCGGTAGTTAAGCTGGCGTGCATGCCAGATCTTTCCGCTCGCCCCGTCCGCATGGTGTTTACCTCCCGTGCGGGCGGGGTTTCTGCTGCCCCATACGAATCGTTCAACCTGGGCGCCCACGTAGGCGACGACCCTGCAGCGGTCGCCGCTAACCGCGCTCGGCTGGCCGACATCCTCGGGCTACCCGAGGAACGGTTCGTCTGGATGGAGCAGCTCCACACCAACACAGTCACGCCTATCGACGCACCTTCGGCAACCCCCGTCGAGGCCACCGACGCACTCGTTACCAGGGAGAAAAACCTCGCGCTCTGCGTCCTCGTCGCCGATTGCACCCCGGTGTTGCTGTCCGACCACACTGCGGGGGTGATCGGCGCAGCCCACGCCGGCCGGATGGGGGCCCGCAACGGGATTGTGAAAAACACGGTGGACGCAATGGTCGAGCTCGGCGCGCAGCCCTCCCGGATCCAAGCACTGCTCGGGCCTGCCGCAGGCGGGGAATCCTACGAGGTGCCGGACGCGATGGCGGCCGACGTGGAAAAGCACCTGCCTGGCTCGCGTACAAGGACGAAACGGGGATCGGCGGGTCTTGACATCCGCGCCGGGCTGGTGCGCCAGCTGATGAGCCTGGGCGTGACCCACATCGACGCAGATCCGCGTGACACGATCACTGACACCGACTTTTTCTCTCACCGCAGGGAAGGCGTCACCGGGCGCCAAGCCGGCGTAGTTTGGATGCCTGATGTCTGATCTCGAACAAAACCTGGAAACCCTTCGCCAGCAGATCCGTGAAGCAGAGCGCGCGGCTGGACGCGCCGAAGGCAGCGTCGCTTTGCTCCCGGTGACCAAGTTCCACCCCGTGGAGCGCATTGCCGAGCTTGCGGACTACGGCTTCACCCTGGTGGGGGAGAACCGAGAGCAAGAGGCGCGCGAAAAAGCGGCGCATCTTGCGGGCCGCTGCGGCATCGCCATGATCGGCCAGATCCAGACCAAGAAAGCGAATTCGGTGGCGCGCTGGGCCGCCGAAGTCCATTCCGTGGACACGCTGAAACTGGCTCACGGTCTCGAGCGCGGCATGACGCTCGCTCTCGAGCGCGGCGACCGAACCGCCGCGGTGCTGCCGTGCATGGTTCAGTTGTCCTACGACGGCGATTCCGCCCGCGGTGGCGCGACCCCGGATAAGGTGCCCGACATCGTGGAAGCGCTAGAGGGGGCAGAACACCTCGAACTGGCCGGGTTTATGGTGGTGCCGCCGCTCGATGCCGAGCCGCGCGAAGTCTTCTCTCAAGCCCGGGCGCTGACAGATGCCTACGGGGCCGAGCTCAACCGGAAGTTGAGACTTTCCGCAGGTATGAGTGGTGATTTCCGTGAAGCGATCGCGTGTGGGTCCGATATCGTGCGTGTCGGAACTGCCCTCCTCGGCCCCCGCCCCGTACGCTAAATTCCACTTCACCCCGACAATTACGCCCGTACATAAGGAGCCTCCCGTATGTCTTTTTTCGACAGCGCTAAAGACTTTTTCGGCCTCGGCCCCGTCGATCACGGCGAGGACGACGCGTACTACGACGACCCGCAATACGCCCCAGGAGCCGCTGCGGGCGCTGCCGCCGGCTCCACGGCCTACGACCGGGTGGAGCGTCCCGAGCGCCCGTCACGCGTTGAGCGCGCGGCGATCGGCGAGCGCCGGGAACCGTTGCGCGAGCCGGCTCGCCCCAGCTACCGGGCGACCACACACATTGTCACTGCGGCGCCGCGCAACTACAACGACGCCAAAGAGATCGGCGAGCCGTTCCGCGATGGCGATGCGGTGGTGATGGATCTGACCGATCTGGACACCGCAGACGCGAAGCGCATCGTTGACTTTGCCGCCGGCCTGTGCTTCGCACTCCGCGGCAACATGCACAACCTCTCCCGGGGTTCCGAGAGCCGCAAGCGCGTGTTTGCGATCGTGCCCGAGAACGCGAGGGTGGAGAAGGAAGACCTCAAGCGTGCTGCCGGCCTGCGCTAGCCGGTAGGGTGATACGGCGTGGCACTTTTCGGAGCAATTCTCTACGCCCTTGTCGGGCTGTATTCGCTACTGGTGATTGTGCGCATCATCATCGAGATGGTGCAGGCGTTTTCGAAGCAGTTCGACCCGCCACACTGGTTCATTATGGTGGCCGAGCCCGTCTTTAGGGTGACCGATCCGCCGGTGAAGGCCCTGCGCAGGCTTATCCCGCCCCTGCGGTTGGGCGGGAGTGGCGTCGGCCTGGACGTGAGCGTGATCGTGGTGTTCTTCGTGCTGATGGTTTTGCAGATGCTCATCGCTGCCACCATGATCAATCCGGCACTTCGCTAGCGTCACCTGAAGATCTTCCCCCGTTATCCAGCTATGCTGAGCTGCACTCGTGGGGCGAAACCGTTACAATTCAGCAGATAATGCTTCGCGCGAGCGAGTACTCACACAGTTATCGAAGGGAATGCAAATGCCGCTGACACCAGCAGACGTGCACAATGTCGCTTTCAGCAAGCCGCCGATTGGCAAGCGGGGCTACAACGAGGACGAGGTTGATCAGTTCCTCGACCTCGTGGAAGACACCCTCGCGCAGCTGCAGGACGAGAACGATGAACTGCGTGCGCGCGTCGAGGAACTTTCCCAGGGCACGTCTGCTGCCGTTCCGGCGGCCGGGGGCTCCGGTGTCGACGAGAAGGCACTGCGTACCCAGATCGAGGCCGAGGTTCGCAACAAGGCCGACGAGGAACTGCGTGCGCTCAAGCGCTCCAAGGAAGAGCTGGAGCGCGAACTGCGCAACACGAAGTCTGAGCTGGACGCGGAGAAGCAGAAGTCCGAGCGGGACCGCCAGCAGAACGCGGAGAAGCAGGCTGAGTCCGACCGCCGTGCGGCGGACGCCCGCACCGCAGCCGCCAACACCGCTGGATCGACGTCCACACGGGACGCGGCTAATACCCGCGCCGAGACGGACCGGTACGACCAGAACCACATGCAGGCCGCGAAGGTCCTGGGTCTGGCGCAGGAGATGGCGGACCGCCTGACCTCCGACGCGCAGCGTGAGGCTTCCAGCCTCATCGCGGATGCGCAGGATGCCGCGGACCGCGAGCTCCACGAGGCGAAGACGAAGGCGAAGCGGGTCCTCGACGACGCAAACACCCGCTCCCGCGCCCAGCTGCAGGAGGCGGAAACCCGTTCGAAGCAGTTGGTGACTGACGCGCAGAAGAAGGCCGAGGAAACCACCAGTGAGGCGAACTCCCGCGCCGAGGCGCAGATCCGCCAGGCGGAGGAGCAGGCCACCAAGCTGAAGTCCGAGGCCGAGCGCAAGCACACCGAGATCATGAACACGGTGAAGCAGCAGCAGACCGCCCTGGAAAACCGTATTGCGGAGCTGCGTACCTTCGAGCGCGAGTACCGTACGCGCTTGAAGACGATGCTGGAATCCCAGCTCGAGGAGCTCGAGGCACGTTCTAGCTCCGCTCCGAACGAGCAGTAACGCTCCGTTTCTTCCCAAACGCCCAGCATCGTTGTAGGATGCTGGGCGTTACTCGTAACACGCACTGATCCGGCCATCACCGGGGAGCGTTTCCGGAAGAACGGCTGTCAAGCTCAGTAGAACCGGACGTCACACACGGAAGACGTAACTTCCTTCACCGCAATGAAGTGGGAGGGCCGCTGGGCCTTCCAAGCAGGGTGGTACCGCGCAGCAATGCGTCCCTGCACGGCTGAAGGAGTGATGTCATGGTTGGCAACGTCTACCCGAAGGTTGACATGACGGGCGGCAGCGACCGCTTCCCAGACATGGAACGCGCCGTGTTGAACTACTGGAACACCGACGGCACGTTTCAGGCCTCCCTGGAGCAGCGTGAGGGCTGCGAGGAGTACGTGTTCAACGACGGCCCACCGTTCGCTAACGGTATGCCGCACTACGGTCACTTGCTCACCGGCTACGTCAAGGACATCGTCCCGCGCTTCCGCACCATGAGCGGCTACCACGTCCCGCGCGTGTTCGGCTGGGACTGCCACGGCCTGCCCGCCGAGCTGGAGGCGGAAAAGCAGCTGGGCATCACCGACAAGGCCCAGATCGAGGACATGGGCCTGGAGAAGTTCAACGAGTACTGCGCCAAGTCCGTCATGCACTACGCCGGCGAGTGGGAAGATTACGTCACCCGCCAGGCGCGTTGGGTGGACTTTGAAAACGGCTACAAAACCATGGACCCGGAGTACATGGAGTCGGTCATGTGGGCGTTCAAGGAGCTCTACGACAAGGGCCTGATCTACCAGGGCTTCC
>ERZ1029874.52-NODE-52-length-20234-cov-125.399970_pt1 | contig 20234 bp, 32 predicted proteins | sample MGYA00519235_ERZ1029874 | MGnify/ENA primary metagenome ERZ1029874 (study PRJEB33666, sample SAMEA4610926) | skin metagenome | biome: Human-associated habitat; feature: Malodor aspect; material: skin | place: Philippines | collected 2015-08 ...
TAATACTGATTCCGGGTATGACATAGCCGTTCATAACCTGGTCATAGATAGCGATACTCGCACTATGACTCGTATTGAGGATCATATTAATGAAAATATTTCATACTCAGGTATACCTTAGTATACTCAAGTATAACAATATTTTCAACGGTTTGAAGATTACGACAACGATGAAGAGTGAGTTGCAGAAAGCGATTTTGACGATATCGTCAACAATATGTATGACCTGGCTGATCGCGTTGGACTGTGGATTGACCAGTCTCGCTAAATAATATCCTGCTAACTTTCTTCAATATATCGAGAAAGTTAGCAGGATATTATTTCAAAGACTTATACATAGTAGGTGTGCTAGGATAGTTGAATAAAGACGTACTTATGAACACAAAGGATAATTATGACAAGCAATGATAAAAACTTAATTGAGGAAAATACACGGTTGCAACGCACTCTTGATAAAGTGATGTGTGAGTATAACGGTATGCTACGAGAAAATGCTCGACTTACACAGGACAATGAACGTCTTGTAAAAGAAAACCAACGTCTAGAAGAGCGAGTAACCGAGATGGGGTGGGAGATTTCCCCGGATAGACAAGGTGGAGGTTGGTGAGAGCACCTATATCAGTTGCGAATTAGGGTTCTTTTTCATGTACTCAATTACTTCTTTACCACTTCTTACCGATATGACAACAGAGACTACGATACATGCGAGAAGAGTAAGTAGAATCGTTTTGTCTGTCTCCCATGATACCCAGTTGAGTGCGAGATAGATTAAGGCGATAATAGAAAGAATCGTTGTCATATTTGATATGCTGTTTTGTAACGCTGATTGCATTGCAGCGGAGTGTTCTTCTTTAGTGATTTCTTTGTGTTGCATTAATGATATGTCCTAGTTTGTGTTCGTTGGGTGTGTTTTGGTGCTGATAAATGGCACGAGAGTGAACATCAATAGGCTGGCGATGATAAACCAGGTGATGATTTTTACTGTTGTGTTGATGATGTGCATGTTGTTACTCCTTTTCATACGTGTAGACTATCTATCATAATACAATATTTTCATATTGTCAAGTTGGCGCGGGTGGGTATAGTGAGTCATAATGACATACTATGTATAACCGCGCCCCCACCCCTTGAAAAACACAAGGGATACCCACAATTTACGCGAACTGCACAATCATCTCATTAAGTGTTTCTGCAACGTGTTCTGATACCTCAATTTCAATGCCAATACCCTTCTCTTTCGACATTACCATCAGAATCGGAGCACCCTCTAAAGACTGCACAAAATACTCGATATCAAGATCATCACGAACCTCAATTGCACAACGGTTGCTATAACCAGAATCGATAACATCAACAGCAGTATCGTCCGCTAGCCAATCATCAACCCCATACCCAATGCTCATAAGTGCGGTGTTAATCGTTCCAATAAGATACTGTGAATCTTCGTTAACATCAAGCGTAATACGCTTTTGTGTCTTACTCGCCATAATTATCTCCCTTGTTGTTTTTCTCGTTCAATTTCCTATTATAGTTTCTCAGGACGCACCTGTCAACCTATAGGACAATCATCAACAATAGCATAGTATGTTTTTCCAACATACCTCCTGTAAAACAGGATCACTTGCTGCTACAATAGCGAAGTGAGGTCAAACTCGTGGATTTCCAAATGGCTATCAGTAACACCATTTCCGCCATTGAGAATGTTCAAGTAACGCAAAGCATTCGGGAACGTATACAGCGCAATCAAATTACCGTTTTTAAGTTCACATGCTTCATCAGGTGCGATAACAATACCGCGCGCAGCAGATCGTGCAATAATTGCAGGAGCATGGTTGTCATTACGGTTGTTGCTATCGTCTACAATCGCATATAAAGACTGCTTGCGAGAATCGCAGTCTCGTTTTGGCACCAAAACCATCTTGTAATTCGACATTTTCTTCATTTCCTTTCTCGTTTCATCTTCTATTCTACCTATCGGTTTGTGGTTTAGCAAGTTCTTCATTTCCCATGATTTTTACGCAAGCACACATACTATGTCACTTGGCGCGCATTAAGCACTTATATTTAAGCGCTTATGGAAAACCTTACTGCACTCGCACCGGGTAATCTAGAGGAAGAGTAAACTCGTATTCTGATTCACTTACTGTAAACTGCACACATGATTCTAGCACATCGACCGATGATACATAGTCATATTGCGGGTATCCGCCCCAAAAACTTGCATACATCTCGTCAGTTTCTTCCTTGCCAAGATTGTTGACTTTCGCCACAGTCTCAAACAAATACGTGACATGAATCTCGTCATAGACGGACAAGTCTTTCGCAACAATACTTATCGCAGCAATATCTATTTCTGCGTCTTTCGGAATACGAAACTCATAATCCGAACCCTCCATATACACTACTACGTCGTTATCATCACGATAGGTGATGCTTACAGTGCAAGGTACAGGGTATCCGCCGTCAAAACTGTCATACGCATCATCATCTACGCTACCTCCCGCACAGTCAACAAGGTCAACAAGGTCTACCTTATCACCAGTATGGAGGTTTTCGACCGCCTGCTTCATGATACGTTCTTTCTTTATCGGTGATGTGTCGTACAGTTTCTATTGTAAGTCATAATGAACCAATTGTCAAACATAATAGCACCCATACTTGAAGAGAGCATGGGTGCTATTAGTGACACTATTTAAGACGATACGGAGTAAGTTCCGGTAAACTCCAACTCCATGATATCGTTTGCTTCGTTGTCAACTTTCGAGATGTGATTGTCCCAGTTTTCACCTTGCTCTTCCTCGTAGTTGTACTCGTCCCAAGCATCGAGAGCGAAACGGTCAAAACGTGCCATGATAGTGTTTTCTCTTTCTTTGTATCGTAGTTATCCAAGTTGTTTTGAACTTGATAATGCTATTATGGCACGTTCCAAATAGAACTGTCAAGTTCATGGGAGAAGTTTTTTCTTGCATGCAAGAAGAGGTACAACAACACATACTATGTAATTGCATAGGGTACACATCCCCACACATCATGTGGGGATGATCGCCTTTTACTTACGAACGTATGCCGTGCGCTGCTTGCTTTCATTCGTGCTCTTATCAATTGCAAGCACTTCCACCCAGAAATGGGTGTTTTCTACGGTCACGGTGGCAATGACAGTCACAGTGTCAAACACGTCAACACCCTGGTGCTTGTCGGTGACAAACAGGGACTGGAAATCGCTCATAATTGCGCGGAGGTTTTCTCCATCACGCAGGCGAGTAGTAATATCGTCTGCGTAATCGTTTGCGGTGTTCTCAAGCGATGTAATGTTCATTGGGGTGGTCATGATAACAGTGTCCTTTCTTTGTACTGTTTCGTATGTTCAATGTTCTATCGCTAAGTGTAATCGCGATGGATTGATATGTCAAATTGGCGCGAAAGAATGGAGGTGTGGCGCGAGAGGGTAAAGTGATTCACAATAACATACTATGCACATCCGCGACAACGTAAGTAAACGGTATTTTTCACACCCGCTTACTTACTAGTTATCCTTACCCATGTTCCGGGTTAAACATCTTCCCAACAAACTAAGCAATTCTTGAAATATCTCTAATGCCCTCTGCTTGACAACGATACTTATCAGCCATGTTGTCAATATTCATACGAGCAAAATTCTTATCCGAAAATGCAACCTCTTGCATATCGCTATACAGTTGAGAAAGAGTGTCAATATCAACATAATCGTTTGATACCACTGTAATTAACTCAATAAGATCATTTCTAACATCATCGTTGTCCAGCATTTCTAGCAGAACTCCCTCAACAGTACCTACGTATTTAGTAGGAAACAGGCTACGATTTATTCTAAAACGCTTCTTTCGTGGCTGCAAGAGTGAACCTGGGGAAGTCTTAAACCCAAAAACAATAGCACCAATGATGAAAATGAGTGCAAGAATACCAGCATAAGTCAGAAATTCAGTATGAGAATCATACGTAAAAATTCCCAAAATAGAGACAATCCCTACTACTCCAAAAATAGCAGAAAGTGCAAAACCAATAGAATCAAGATACTTTACATGAATGCTGTTCTTAGCAGGGATATATAGAGAAAATCCACCAAAATCATCATATAAAGCAAAGTCCCCACGCTCATTATATGCCAATCCATTGCCATACATTTTGCTCTCAATGTACCCCATAACTATTCCTTTCCTGGAGAATCTTCTTGTTTCAATAACCCTAACAGATACTTCTTGAAAGTTCAAGTTATTTTGGCATGGATTGCAAAAATATTTCAACACATACTATGTCAAACCAAAGGGGGATACCCCCCTCCCCTAGTTCATCTTTACGTCTACGCCATGTCGCCGTCAAAGATATCCAGCACAACAATACCGTCGCCCTTTACATCAGACCACTTCGGGTAAGCATAAGAATTCGTGTTATCGCTTACAGCAATACGAAGCGGTGCTGGCAGCGCCCAAGCAATGTTGCCAGTAAAGTGCTCAAACTTATCCATCGTTGTGTAAAAATCATCTTCTTCGTCATAATCGTTGTCCAACGACGATTCGTAAGACGAAACCTCACGGTCAAGATCATCCAGCAAACGGTCATTTTCTTCCGACTGCTTGTAGTACAAAATCATCAACGGGTGCTCACCGTCTGCAAGATCTTCGTTCAAAGTGTCAAACACGTCCTCCCAACGCTCCAACCAGAACGTCTCGGAAAGCAGCGACACTGCATGGTTGTACTTATTGGACACGGTAATGTTCATATCAGCGAGATTGTTGCTCATAGTGGAAAATTTCCTTTTCAATTTGCGGTGTTTTCTATGTACGCAAACAAGTATATGACACCGCTTTATCTATGTCAAGTTGACACGAAAACAAGACATTTTCCCACTACATATCAATACTGGTCTCTTGCGGTAGCGTATTTTTCACCACGTTGACAATTTCAAAAATGTCTCGTCGCGCGATAAGAGATATGCTTCCGGGCGCTTCCCAACGGTTGACGTATCGATATGCGTAGACTGGTTTCCCATCAACACCATCAGACAACGCCTGGTGCTGTGGCAACCAGAAATTCGTATCGTTAAGTAATGCTTTTTCAACAGGAACGTCTTTCATGGCGAGTTCATAAACATAATAGTCTTGTTTGAGATTTTTCCACTTGTCTATCGTGTCTCGGTAATATTCGACCGTTTCAAGTGAACCTACGTGCATTTCTAATCCCGTATCAAACTCCATGTGTTGTGGAGCGCGCTGGGAGATATGATACCAAGGGATTTTCGGAGCAATATCAGGGTTTTCTGCAAGAGGTTTATACTGCTTGCGAAGAATCATTGTCGCATCATAGATGTAGAGAATCTTTTGACAATCCTCATGTTCATCAGGTGCTACAACACAACCATTTTCGCAGTACACACCATCTTCGTGGATAAGTGTTTTCTCGTACTTTTTTTCCACAGGTGTTAAGCATACAGGGCATGCGAAATTGGACTGGTGTGGTTGCAGTTCCATTTCTACGTACTGGGTGTTGTCTGTCATGCTTGTGGTCATGACAGTAATTATATGAAGATATGGTTGTAAAAGTCAAGTGATAGTGCGGACGAGGAGTGGGTGATTCATAATGACATACTATGTATACAATCGCGCAATACATAGTATGTAAATGCACCAAGAGCAAGGGATGCTATCCCCTCGCTCGCACCGTTATTATAACGACGGAACAGGACGGTAGTTTTGCAGGTACTCTCCCAAAACCTCGGTTACAGTAGGAGCAGCGCCAAACTCTGCGAAAATAGTACGCAACTCTTCTTCCAACCATGACTGCGACGTATTATCAAACGGACGATTCACACACGACACGCCATTATCAACCACATGAATCATGCCAGTGGACAAAGTAACAAACACATCAAACGTAAACGTCGTGCCAAAACGCAACGTACTTACAACGTCTGGTAGCGCTACATAATGGTCAGCAATTACCGGAGACGGAAGTGTTGTGATATTTGTGAAACCAATCTTTTCCATCGTCTGTACCACATCTTGTGCGTTCATCATAAAAATCCTTTTTACTCATGGTGTATGCTCTTTCTGTTTCATATCATAACAGCAAGGGGTATCGCCTGTCAAGTTATAAAAGAAAATTCTCCCGAAGAGAAGAAACGCATACTATGTGAAAAACGCCCCGCGTATTAATCACGAAGCGTTTTATAAATATCCTCATATATGTTTAGCGGAACAAGTCTACAATTTTCTTCCAAATATTCACTCGAACCTGCCCACCTGTCTCAACAACAGGAGTGTCTTGTTCTCCATATCCAGCGACGACAATAGGTTGTGACTGGATATTTAACACTGGCGCAGGGTTGATAACTTGTGGCGCAGGATTAACATTATTGTTAATGATAGTATTTCCTTGCGCTGGTGGTATCGCTGGTGCTTGTGGTGCTAATGTGTTTGTTACTGTAGTAGGAACTTCACGGTCAACAGGCTTTTCTTCAACAACAGGAACTTCACGGTCAGAGGTTTCTGTGATAACTCTTGTAGAGTTTACAGGGTAAGGAACAGGTGATGTAATAACTTCTGTTTCTACTGGTGTTGTAGGAGTTGGAGTAGGATCTTCTGGACAACGCACGATCTTAACTGCTGCTTGGTCACAACCATCCTCATCTACACCGTATCCTGCTACGTAGTAATCAACGATTGGGTGTGCAGCAAGAGTAAATATGCGGGCGTACATATCACCTACAGAATATATTTCATCTCCATCAGTATTGATCCTATAATATCCGGGCTCAGAATATTCTTCAAAAAACTTATAACCTCTATCATCACGTAAGCTATTATACCCTTCTTCATCAAGAGTTCTCCAATCAGAAGAATTGAGAATCCTCTTATATCCTACATCTGCACCAATCTTATCTTTACGTCCAAGAGGTTTTGTCACAGCACACATCGGGTTTCCACTTAGACCGTCAGAAGAATACTGTTTTGCAAGTTCAGCGTTGAGTTCTTTGTCGTTAACATCATACTTAGGGATACCTCCGGTGCGTCCCCAGTGATACTCGCGAAGCGATTGGCAACCCTCTTCATATGAGCCTGCACCTACGCCTTCTTGAGAACACTTCCACAGTTTATTTTCCGCCTTAATAGGAAGATATGCTTCATCAACATCTGGGTCAACTTTTACATCACCAGAAACTTTTAGTGTCACTAACCCATATGCGCCAGAAACTGCTGGTATTTCATAAAAATCGTAGAGTTTGTTATTAATATCCCCATTTTCCGAGTCATCATTAATGATTTTTTCGTCCGTTATAGCCTTTTTAGCATCTTCTAGTGATACAAAAGTCTCATCCGGGTAATACGCAAAATAATCCCAGTCAACAAGTGATCCTCCTGGAGAAGAACCTCCACCCATTACCTCACCATCAATTTTTGTAATAGGAGCCTTTTTCAAGTAGTAATCAAGAGATATTTTCGACTCATAGGTGTTCCAATAATCCTGTATGGCTTTGTCATACTTTTCTTTGTCTAGTTGACCATTTTCCATATAATCATCTTCTGATGGAAGAGGATGTATTTTCTTATACTCTTCTTCATTTTTTCTCGAATTAATCTGACGTTTAACATTACTAGAATATCTATCTGATATATGCATAGAATCAGAATCCGAAGTAATATAATTGTCTGTAAGAGATTGATCATCAGTTATGTCAAATATCGTAAGTTTATTGTCTACATCTATAACCTCTTGTTCAATACCTGCATTTTTAGCAGTTACTTCTGATGGATAAAAAGCATCGAATTTCACCTCAACGTTTTCCAATGCTTTTGGAATAATAAAGTGTCCCGCCCTACCAGAAGTTTGTCCATGATCAGAAGAAGACAACAAGGGAAGAGCAAACTGCACATCGTACTCAACATGTGCAGTATTTGTTTTTGGATCAATACAGAATTCGCCACCGCTACAGCCTACAGCACCAGAATCTTCAACAAGTTGATGGATATTCTTACCATCTTGTGAAATAGGAGTATCATCATTCTGCGCAACAGCATTTACACCAGTAACAGCAGTTCCAGCCAAAAGTGCTGCTACGGTAGAAGTATAAAACACTTTCTTGGTAGTTTCTTTTCTCATGTTTAATTCCTTTGACAAAATAGTTCTTACCAATCTAGAGTACCTAATAACATACTCCTTTCGTCGCATCAACAATGTAAAGTTTCAATAACATAGACAAATCCCCTGTACAACAACTCTTACAGGGGATGTACTATCGCATTAATTACAATCGTTGTAGACGTATCCGTTTTCGTATTTCCGACATGTAGAAATTCGCCACAATCACAACAATAAGTAACGTGTCGATTATCATGCCAATGTTGTCTCCTAATGCAATGTCAAGAAACATCGTAGAAATCGCTGCAAGTAGCGCAATACCGACAAATATTTGGTTTCTCTTAACCAGTCGGAGAGTGTCATCACCGTTTCTGTCCGCACCAACCATCATAAACACCGTGATGACAGAAGCGAACATGAAAATCAGCGATATAGCACTTGTAACCGTGGCAATCGTTTCCATTGTTTACACACCTTTTTCATTAGTAGGATCAATTTTCGATTATACACGATTATGTAATTATTTCCAAAAATATTTTACGCACATAGTATGTGTATTACCCCCCCCTGTAAGAAAACACTTACAGGATACCTCTTAGTCGATAAGAGATAGTTGCATATTCTTTTGCTTTTCAGCAGTGTACCAAGTAAGCATCGCAAGCAGGATATTAATAGACCACATTACTGCTAAAGGAGTATTTCCATGAACATATGACAAATACACAATTCCAATTTCGACCATCATTGTAAGGGTTAGAATCTTTTGTTTTGTACTCAATAAACCTAGTACTTCTTTTCCGCTCTTTTCAGAAATTTGATTCGATACACCTAAAGAAGCAAGCATAAAAAACAGTGCGATAGCAGCCAGTACATTAATCATATTGTGTAATTCCTTTTCTTTCTCTCGATATACCTCCATCCTACAGCACGATTATTGGGTTGTCAACTACTATCATGTAATGATTACGTGACATACTATGTATCTCATGGCAATAAAATCACCCCTTTCATCTTATGAGGAAGAGGGGTGCTTGTTGCTAGTAGTAACTCATCTCATAGTTGTTATAAAAAATGATAAATAGCGAACATGCAATAATGAAGTAATTAGCAACCAATGACGAATCAGTTCCGTATAGGTATCCTGCTGCAATAATCAGCACTTCGAGTACAATAACGTATTTATACAGTTCTTTTTCAAAAGCAAGACTGTCTACCTTGTCTTGTCCTGTAAGTTTTCTCGTTTTGTAGGAGTGTATTAGCTCGCCTACGATAAGCAGTGATACAAGTACTTCAAGAATTGAAGAGACGATCATGATATAACCTTTCAATTGGCTGTTGCTTTCTATTTCATGATATGAAAGTAACAGCCAATTGTCAAGTTATCATGGGTGCTTATACAGTAGAAATAATCCCCGCGATTGCGTTCATGCTGTCCTGGTTTAGTCCATGATTGGTTTCGAGGAAAAATACAGAAGATTCGTCCAGGAAAAGAATGCTGTTATTCTCTTACGCCTTGAATTTTGCAGCATTATACTGTCCAATATAGGACTGTGTGGTATCAATATCGTATACTGTTGCGCCCACAGCACTGTTCGTAATTTTCATTTTCACATCTTTCTTTCTGTGGTCTTGTGGTTAGTATACCTATCACTATATGTCAGACATTATTGTATGTCAAGTTGAATTACTTTATTCTTATACACACCTAATATGTGGAACTAACAATTATAGTAAAAGGTTCGTTTATCCTTTCACTATAATCCTACTATAGTCCAAGCAAGGTTTTCAACTTGTCTAGGTTCTTTTTGATTTTTCCAAGTACAATCTCGATATTACCCTGTTGTTCTAGCGTGAATTCTTCTCGCACGGTATCATACGCCTTATGGAACACGCCTAGCGCAAGCATGTACTTGTTGTACATGTTCGTCAATTTCTCTTCTTTTCCAGGAGCGTAATTATGATAAAGCCCGCCCGCGTTGTCCATGTAGTCAGCAAGTTTGACGATGAACACGTTAGAATCACCTAGCACCTTGTGTAAGTGGTCTGCGTAGTTCTTACGTTTCATTTCTGGTGACATGACCGCTTTTTCTTCTTTGGTGACAATCTCGTTGGAGACTTGCAGCACCAGGTACGCAACACGCGCGGAGAACATATTTGTCAGCGTTGTGAACGCTTCTTCTCGTTGCGTTTGTGCGTTGTCCTCACGAGTTTTGTAACCAGTAATCTTATCGGCACAGTCTTCGATTACGTCGTGGAGTACGATAGCAGTAAGCACATCACCATCTCTGATACCCCAGCGGTATGCGCGGAGCACGTTTCGTAAGGGGTGTTCGATGTATGGTGTGCGCGGGAGATTGGCGCGGTTTGCGCGAGTTTGTCCTTGGTGCCAGATTGCAGCGTGGACGAGCGCGTCATGGAACTGCTGTTTATTCACGGTAATCCAGTTGATAGAATCTTCTTCTGCAACGCGCGCACAGTACATGGATAACAGTGCGCTGTCCATGTTTTTGAGCGATTCTTCGTGGAAGAACTGTGCTAAATCGTTGCGTTCCATAACTTTGTGTCCTTTCATATGATAAGTCTTGTGTTTGATAATAGTATAGTGAGGTGAGAAAGTCAAGTATTAAGGAGTGTGTTTTGGCGCGGGTGGATAAGGTGTGTCATTATGACATACTATGTACACTCCGCGCCACACTATACACACCACATAGTAAGTGTCATTAAACCCCACCAAAGTGCAAAGTATCATCACCTTGCACTTGAGTTTCTGCTACCGTAAAAACTAGATGGTATCAAACTTCAACGATACAAAATGTGCGCCATCTTTCGTCACAAGCACCGTGCGAGTACCAGTAATCGTATAATCCTTATACGACTTTTTATCATCGTCATACGCACGGAACTTCACAACAGTATCCTTATCATATCCAACCAGTTCACCAATCATGCTCTCCGGGGTAAAAAATGCTTCAGAACCGTTAACATTTTCAACAAGAACCAAATCATTGTTGACCTTAATATCAACCGGGACGAACTCAAGAGCAATCTCGTTTGCACCATCAATCTCAACAATCTTAAACGGTAGCAACCAATTTTCCATGATAGCGTCCTTGATGTAAATCAAGCCAGGGTGCTTAAACGAATCCTCAAAACGATCAGTCTCCGTACGGTGCAGTACCTCACGAATCAGTGTCAGCACGTCCATTTCCGGGTACTGTGCGTTATCAAAAAACGACTTCTGTTCAAAACCAGCCATGATATATTTCCTTTTCTTGTGTTGTGTAGAACTTGTTTTCTTCACTTACCATCATAGTTGCGATAGAAAGTTTGTCAAGTTCAAACACTAAAAACGTCTATGTGAAAAACTTTTGCGCAAAAACTTGACAATTGTTTTTCGCATGTGCTACTATACAAATATCGCAATAAGCGAGATGCAGAGTTATGCAAGTCTGGCTGAAGCAGACTGACTGTAAATCAGTTACATAAGAACCATCGGGAGTTCGAATCTCTCACTCTGCACAGCACAATACCTCCTAGATAAGGAGGTATTTTTTATTTGAACTACCTACCACATACAAACATTATCGTGTCCTTAGAGGTGGTGATGTGCGCGAAACATCGATTCAATTTGACACCTTTTGCGCTATCATATATCATGGAACTAGATCAGAAAGAAAAAGGAGAAGTACAATAATGGCAAATGATACGAACACCGAAACGTCCACTGGCACTTTAAAGGGATACACCGTTGAAATCCAACTCATCGGCACCGAGGTTCATTATGTTGAAGCAGAAAGCGAGGAACAAGCAATGGACTTGATTTTCGATGAACACAAGTCCGAAATTGTTGATCGTGAGTTTTCCTGGTACAGCGGTGGAGAAGTCACTGATGTAGAGGACTTGGGTTAAAGTTGAACAGGGCGCAGTAATTGCGCTCTTTGTACTACCCGCACATACTATGTTGTCATATTGATTTTTTCCGGGAAAACTGTATGTGGTATTATTATCAAAAACCTACGAACAGACAAGGAAGTATGACACATGCACGACAATAAAGAAATGAAATCGCTGTTTTTCCACCAAGCAGAATTTACTCAAGAAATACCTGGAACAGACTTGACATACCAAGCGAAACTTTCTCTTACTAAAGATGAATGGAAAGAACTGCTTGATATTCTTGAGCATATTATCCCACTAGAAGATTATGCTCCTATCCCTGGGGAAGAAAACGCAGAATTTTCTTATCGCTTATTCGTACATAGCAGACGAGGTTGGAGTGTTGAAGCATATAAAAAGCGCATTTCTGGTACGGAACTTGTTGTCATAGATCCTAATAGTGCTTTATCGACACCGTTTGATAAGATACATCTTCCTATTGCAGAAGCAGAAAAACTCATTGAAACTATGAGAAAATATTTCAACCAGTAGAGTGTGCTACAGTAGTTGACGATTGAGTGTTTTCATGGTAGTTTTATCAGAGAAGATAACAAACCACACCAAGGAGAAGCAATGGATTACGGTGTTGACGAATATATCCGCCCCGAAGATTTGCATGAGCCAATTCTTGATGAAATCATCGGGGAGACGTTTCCATACGAAGATTATCGTGGTCATACGGTAAAAGCGCCGATTATGCGACTTGAGGGTGGTTCAATCGTTGTTGCTGATTCGTGGAGACAGTGTGTTGTAGGTTGTGAAAAGTGCCACGACGATCTATGTGGTGATGATTACGTCATTTAGTATAAGGGGTTGCGCCGAGTGGTGCAATCCCTTATGTATGTCATTGTGACACATACTATGTGCAACGCACAACACTATATCAGGAGCACAATGATTGTATCGTGCGCCTAATACAGTGGTTTGTTTAGCGGTTCTGCTCGCGCTCAAGAACGTTGTTGAACACGTACATGGTGTTGACCGCGCGGTTGAACGCCTGGTTGAAATCTTCTGCGAAATTCATCTCCACAATGCGCATTTCCTCAACGTGGATAACAGCAGCGAACTTACCGTCTACCTTTTCAATAACCAGGTCTGGTGCTTCATATCCCGGATTAGAGATGGTGAACTCGCCATTGTCAGCACGATTAAGAGTGTACCCGCACGACTCTGCAAGCATTTCAGTATTCGACATAAAAATCAGTTTCCTTTTCTTAATAGGTAGTGTGTGTTTGTACATCTTCTATTGTAAGCAATGATGTTTTAACTGTCAAGTTGGCGCGAAAATGTATGAGTGATTCATAATGACATACTATGTACCCACACCCAACAGGCGCAACACCCCATTTGCGCCCGTTATGCTACCTTAGAGTCCAATCTTGCGCTCAATATCGTACGCAAGCGCAAACGCATCACCAACAGTCATCCACATCTTCCACGCAGAACGCTCATGAACAGACACCATCTTGACACAATCAGTACCCGCATACACACCAGACAACTTCTCAAACACAACATCATGACCGTTTACCGTAGTCACAACACCAGTTGCACCCGCAATCACATCAATCAGCGCCTGGTGGACACACTCCCATTCATCAGTGGTAGCGTTGAGCACTACCGTTTCCTTTTTCCCGTTACGATACGTATACGTTGCATTAACCGCAATCTTATGTGCAACAGCAACCATGATGATTCTCCTTTGTCTAGTCTGTTTGCTTAATACACTTACCATGATAATCACACATAGCAAAAACGGATAATTTGCTTTCGAGCCATAGGTGTCTCCTTATAATCGTGGTGTTTTTTCTTGATACTTACATCATAATGTATATCCCGCGATATGTACAATTATCGCGGGATATACATTCATCGAGATTCTTGCAACGATTCCCACTGCTCTAGCACAGACCAACCAAACACATCAGTAAAGACCGCGCGACCCTTTACCGGGTACAGGCTGTGAGAAAACTTCACAGCGGTATACAGTTGCGCTTCATGGTTTGTTCCACCATCATCGTCATACGTCATAATGCGCGCTTGCACATCGGAAATGACGTTGCTGTAATCGTTGACAAACTTGGTAAACTTTTCTTCAAACTTCACCCAGGGAGCGAGTTCAATTTCTGCGTCAATAGTGTAGGTGGAAAAGTCAAAGTTAAACTTTTTCACGCGCGGGTCTTCTTGCTTTTCGATAAGTTTGAACATACCGAAAAACTCTTCGGAAAACTTCTCGACTGCATTGTTTGTGTAGCAATTTCTTTCGACCAACTTTTCTACATCATACTGTAGTGTCATATGCACAGTTGGGAGTGTCTTTTTATCGGTATCAGTCATGTGGTGTATCTCCTTTTTCGTGTTGGTTTGTTTGTACTGTGGCTTATTATAATGCATGGATACACAACAGTCAAGTTATGTGTCTGGGTGAGGTGGTTGGCGCGAGTGGGTGTGGTGATTCATAATGACATACTATGTCCCAATCCCCACCCGCGCCAAACACACATACTATGTTAAAAGACAACAACGCCTTGTATATACACAAGGCTCACCCCCCACCCTTAACAACTAGACGTACAACTTTGACAACGCAACAATCTCGTCAGGGATAGTGTAGTCAAACTCGTTTGCTTCAAAAAACTCCTGGTTAACGGTCGCGGTATACCAGTACCCGCCAGAACCCGCCCAAGTCACAGTAGGCATGTGCAACACCGGGTAGTCACCCTTGCCAATATGGAAGCGGATATTGGTCAAGTACGCCTGTGAAACAGAACTCACATCAACAGTGCGAGAACGACGAAGAACGGGATTGTCCTGTGTCTCTTGCGGATTAGTCGTGTAATACTGCATACCCTTGAGCACAATGCAATCTTCCAACTGCGTCATAAACTGTGCGATATCATCGTTAAATGCACGAATAGCATTGCGAACATCACGTTCATACACCGGGTCATGCAAAATCTTGTGTACGGTATCGTTGTTAATCTTGGTAGTCATATCTTCTTCTTTCTGTTGTGGTTTTTCCCAAGAACACTTCTTACTATAGTGAGACACCGATCTTGTGTCAAGTTCTAGGAAACTGTCACACATGCTTTCGCAGTATCAACCAACACCTGTTCAATAGACGAGCACGACGCAATCACATCTTGCAAAGGTGTATGTGCTTCTGGTTGCGTTTCGTCCATGTACAGTTCCATGCTGATAATGGTATTTCCAGTATTGTCATCATAGTGAACTTCTTCGCTTAACAAGGAAAACTCGCGGTAAATACCGTGTTGTTTCGCTGTATGATTCAACACGTCATAGATAGCAGACGTGTTATTGTCAGTTGCAGGAATCTCAACGATAAAATCAAGTGCGTATCCTTTATCCCAACCAGAATTTTCGGTGTCTACTGCACAAAATGACACTTTGCGTCGAGTATGATTATCTAACTGTTCGTTGATAAGATAGACCTTATTGCCATTGGCGTTGTCTCGCAGTTTCTCACCAAGGTCATATGCGCTGTATGCAAGCATATCGTTCATATTATTTCTCCTTTTCAATTGAGGTGTTTTCCTTTGTCCATCGTATCGTGTTATGTGCAAAATCACAAGTTGGCGCGGGAGATGCCTATGATTCATAATGACATATTATGTCCCGATCCCCATCCACGCCAACCACCACCTACTATGTATACAACTACTACAGGACCCCCTATCCTGTACACACCCGCTACTTAAACAGGTGCAACACCTCATACAACGTCAAATTCGTCATGATATGCTTATGATACTTCAATTCTTCTTCCATCAAATTCACCAGTTCAATCATATCCGCCACGCCTTGCGATACATCAAGAACACTGACAAAATCAAACCAGTACACATCTTCGATACCCTCAAAGGTCAGACCAATACGAGACTCTGGCACATCAAGTTCGCGCGAGATAACCTTCACAAACTCTTCTGCACCAGCAAACGCTGCACGAATAGTGTCCAAACTCACAACAACATCTCCATACTCAAGAAAGTACAGTTCCATGCAAGAGATAATATCTGCAACGCGAACATAGTCACCTGCATATACATCAAGAGCAAACATCGTCTTTACTTCGGATAATGACTTCATAGCACTTCCCGTATCCTTTTCATTTTCCATACTTGATATCCTATGCGCATATAAACGCATTGTCAACATTTCGACAACGCCAAAAGTCATCTCATAATGACATACTATGTCACTATCCCCACCCGCGCGAAAGCACCTACTATGTTATACCAAAAATTGTACCCCCCTGTAATCTTTACAACCCCTTACTTATACATCTCCAACAACTCACAGATAGTCAAACTAGACACAACCTGATCAGAACCGTTTACATCCTTGATCAAGTCCGCCAACTCAGACATATCCACCACACCCTGCTTTGCATTAAGCATAGTAAAAAATTCAAACCAGTACGTACCCTCTACGCCATCAAACGTAAAACCGACACGCGAATCATATGCTTCAACATTACGAGAAACAATCTTGACAAACTCGCCTACACCAGAAAAATCTTCACGAATAGCGTCAATCTCCCCAACAACGCCACCGTACTCACGAAAGTATTCTTCCATCACACGTACCACGTCAGTAACACGAACATAATCTCCCGCGTTAATATCAACCGCAAACTTATTCTTTACTTTTGTCGATGCTTTCATTGTGTTTGTTTTCTCCTTTGTATTTTCCATCGTAATTATATCCTACAACACCACAAACGTGTTGTCAACATTTCTCGCACAACAGTTATTTCACTCAATAGAATCTAGTGAAATACACTCCGGTGCAATCGTTTCAAAACACACATACTCATATGCAACATCACCGCGCACAACGCTATCGCACTCAACTTTCAACACCGCTAAAGCAACGTCATCATCAAATTCGTCTCCCAGCCAGTTCATTAACGCATTATCAACGTCCTTGCGATGCCCAAACAAGTACACTTTTGGCGCATCCTCCCCATACGCACTCGCACGCTCCCCAATGCTTGGACATAGCCCAAAACGCATAATCGAATCCAGGTTGTCAGCAGGTGTTACATGATAATACATACCTACTATCATACTCGCGGGTAAACATCGCGCAAGTTACTCATGTGATTCATAATGACATACTATGTCTCGATCCCAACCCGCGCGAAAACCACCTAAAAACTCCCCTTTTACCCGTTGATAATCTTCACCAGAAGCGCACCTATCACCTACATTTTCAACGTCTAATGCGATAAAACAACAACTCCCGCTCGCTTATACAGACCATCAGAAATACGGTCTTTTTCATCACCAGCACAATTTTGCATATTACTCACAAACACAGAAGAAAACTCACCAATGACCCAACGATGTGCATACCCGTTACGACAACGTTTATTGTGTAGCAAAATGCGCTCCGCCAAATTTTCCTCGTCAACTATAGCAGCGCTTAGAGTATGCCCATCAACAAGCCAAGACGGTAGGGTACTTGACGTTTTTATCTCGCCACGATGATCACCAATAATTTCATAAATCGTATCAACCAACGACTTGTTCTTATCGTCTACCTCGATAAAGGTAGTAAACATTTCTCGTTCCCAAGAATTTTTCTCGTCAATACGCAAGTATTGCTTTTCTAGGTGTTGTCCTCGTTTTCCATCTCGAAGCACAAGACATTCGTCACAAAAACATGTCTTTCCAGAAACGGTATCAGCATGAGCAACGATAACAGCAGCAACAATATGTTTGCATAGTCCACCGTTGTTTTTGTGATATGCACAACTGCACGACAATTTCAATTCATCGTCATAGAGGTTTACTTCAACTGCATACGATACTGTTCCTTTTCCAACACCAACTACAGTTGCACGTATCGTATCGTTTTCTACTGTATGCGATACAACACGTCCTTCTCGCGCAAATACAAGTCCGTCTCGTACTTGAGGATATCGTACCCGAGTGTTAACAAGGTGGTGCTTGACAATCCGATCAAAGGCGTGATCACGCACATCATAGATTGCAGTAGTCATGATATATCTCCTTTGTGTCTTTTTGACACATCATACCGCACAACGCGATAATTGTCAACATTTAGCACACAACTTACGATGTATATTATTTTCTTATCCCGTCTGGTAGGACAGACATAGTATGTGTTTTACTCCTCCCACCCCCCTGATTTTCACCAATGGGACATTACACCTCATATTCCCATCTCACACGCCCACAGTCCCAAATATTACCCCCACCATAATCATCGTCTAAATATCTTGTATTATCATACACTTCCCAACAACGCGCACCAACATCACCAACACGCTCAAACCCACACAACTCATACACATCATCAACAGAAAACTCATTCTCACTCATACCGACAATCTTTTCGCACCCGTTTACAACAGCGAACTTTTTCACCTGGTCTAACAGCACACTAAACCCGTTCTCAATAGCACACGACGATGCGTATTTATCTACATAGACAATATTGTCAAGTCGATACCACGACAGCATAGCAACAGTGCAACCATCATTGTCCACAAGTGCAACAGTACGACCTCCGATATTGGAACCATATAGGTCATATGTAGAGAAAAACATGTTTGCTTCACGAAATATTTTCACATCAACAACGGTCAAGTCACGAGCGTTCACATCGTACACTCCAAGTTTAGAACGCAGCATTGTCTCAACTACCTCACGATTATCACGCCAACTATCCTCCCAGACAGTTACCAAGTCAATACCAGCGTCCTTGCACATCTTCCATTTATTGTAATGGTATGATTTATCCTTGCCTTGCTTTTCGGAGTGCCAATACACACCGTTAAACTCAATAGCAACGCCTTTGTCTGGAACGTACATGTCTAGTTCATAAGGAGAAATGACAGAGCGAGAGTTTAAAATCACTTCATTAGATACAAGTTCAGACACTAAACGAGAAACTTCTTGTTCTCCAATAGATTTCTTTCCCTTGCATAAAACACATCCTCTCTCTTCACTAGTTCTATTACGAACAACGTCTTGCCAACTATGATTATTACTACACTTCCACCAAACTTTACTTTTACTACCATAAGATAATTCGTAAGGAGAAACAGTATTTTTCTCAAAATCCCATTCGATTTCAAGATGAGGAAACAGTGAGAAAAGATCATTAAAACCATGCATAATTTTTTGATTACAGCAATATGGACAACCATTTCCTCGGACTCTATGAGATACGGTAGATTCATACTCATGCCTCATATCACACCTCCACCATAATTTTTTATGACTCCCCTTAGACACATGGGTTGCAAGTATTCCATTATTCTTACTATTAATGAGTTCCTTAGCAATTTCAGGGTGGGTAGTAGAGATATCATTAAAACCTGCTAATACCTTTTTACCAGAACAATAAGGACACCCTCTACCTTTAGTCATATCACCGATTACACGATCATACTCGTGCCCAAGATCACATACCCACCATGCCTTAAAATAAGACCCAACAGTACACTCAAAAGGGGAAACAGGGTTACGATTTGACCATTGCGCAGCAATATCAGGGTGAGTGACAGCAAGGTTATTCTCACTCGTCGCCTTTTTCGTTGGTGCTGTAATAAACTTCGCAGGCATGGCACTATATCCTTCTTTATCCCAGTAATTATCTCTAATATGACAAACTATAACATAATAACAGGAGAATCTCAAGTTGGAACACACCCTTGAAGCGAGTGCTTACCCTTTGTGAAAGAAAAACATAGTATGTAGTACAGTCCCTAGTGTTACCATTTAGAAAGTGAGGGAATTTTCAAAATAGTACAGCCCCTGTGTTACCATTTAGAGTACAAGTAATTTTTCAAAAATACACACCCCCTATCAAAGAATCGTCCAGTACCAAAGAAAAGGAAACTACAATGAGAACACAAAAGGGTAGTACAGGGTTTTATGTTACCATTTAGAGTACAAGTAATTTTTAATTTTCTAAGACACCCTACATTATTCTCACATCTCTAGAACATAACGATTTTATTCAAAATGATGTCCAACTATGTCCACCAACTATGTATACCAACTATGTCCACCAACTATGTATACCAACTATGTCCACCAACTATGTATACCAACTATGTATACCAACTATGTATACCAACTATGTCCACCAACTATGTCCACCAACTATGTCCACCAACTATGTCCACC
>ERZ1029874.53-NODE-53-length-20068-cov-25.410333_pt1 | contig 20068 bp, 13 predicted proteins | sample MGYA00519235_ERZ1029874 | MGnify/ENA primary metagenome ERZ1029874 (study PRJEB33666, sample SAMEA4610926) | skin metagenome | biome: Human-associated habitat; feature: Malodor aspect; material: skin | place: Philippines | collected 2015-08 ...
TTCGAGGGCCGGCCTGCAGCCTCACTTCGGTGGGGCTGCAATTTTTTGTGCCTGCCTGAGATAAGAGTGGGGTTAAACCCCGCGACACGCCGGAGCCAGACACACATTTTGACCCTTAACCCGAAAAACCGGCTATCCCCGCTACTGCAGGGAAGTCCTCCCATGGAGGACTTTTCGCCGGTGGACCTCACCATAGATTGGTGCGCAGCATTTGTCGACAACTGCTGGGCTAAGTGCCACAAACCGACTTCCACCACGCCGTGCCCATCTACGAGACGATGCCGGCGTGGGAAGAGGACATCACCGGGTGCCGGTCGTTTGATGAGCTGCCGCAGCGCGCGCAGGATTACGTGCTGCGCCTCGAGGAGCTCTCCGGCGCCCCATCTCCTACATCGGTGTGGGCCCCGGCCGCGACCAGACCATCGTGCGCAACGATGTCATGGAGCGGTAGCTGGGGCTTTTGCTTATCGACGACCTCCGGTTTCACCCCCTCCTGGGGGTAAAGCGGAGGTTCTTAGCGATATTTAAGGCTGTCACCTGCGGAAATTGCAGTGTTACTGCTTCTTGGGCTAGGGCCTTGTAAGTGGGGTGCGAACGTGCCGGTACGGGGCGTTGGTGACACTTCAACCACCTTCATCGTGCATCGTAGGACCCGCTGGTTGACGGAATTCAGGGCAGCTGGCTCACATCCGAATCTTAAGCTTCGGCGCGTTCTCCGCGGGTCTAGTTGGGCGACCCGTGCGAAATGGCAGGTGAAGCGGGGTGTAGCCAATCTTGAAGGAGAGTTGGCGGGGGCGTGGGGGGAGGTGTGTTTCACGTTGGAAATCCCTTGATAACGGTTGTCAGCTTACTTACGCTTATCCACGTTGGCCCTGGGCGACATGTGTGCGTTTTCCCTTGCTGGCTGGGGCGCAGCGTTTCTCTGACACTCTCTCGAAGGGAATTTCCGTGAAGAAGAATTACGTTTCCTAACCCGTTCGCTTCCGACACTGATGGCGACGGCTTCACCGATGGCGAGGAGAAGGGCGCGGGCACCGATCCGCTCGATCCGAACTCCAAGCCGGGTGGCAACCAGGGCACCACTGATGCACCAAAGGTTGTTGCCGGCAGCGACACCACGGTGAAGCGTGATGGCGAGCCGAAGGTCGTCGGCAAGGTGGAGAACGCGAAGGGTGGGGAAAAGGGCCGTCTTGTCGGCCCGGACGGTAAGGAGATCGGAGGCTCCAAGGTCACCGTGGACAAGAACGGCAACGTGTCCGTGACGGTTCCGGAGGGCACCAAGCTTGGCGACGCTGTTGTGGAGATCCTCGACGGCGATGGCAAGCAGATCGGCAAGATCAACATCAAGATCGTTGAGCGAGGTCTGACCGATGATGAGCGCAACAAGTGCATCGTCACCTCCGTCGGCTTCGGCCTGCCGCTGCTGGCCCTGATCCCGATCGGCCTGGCTACCCAGATGGCGATCCCGGGCCTGTCCGACGTGGTCGCTCAGGCGAACGCCCAGATCCAGTCGGCGAACACGCAATTGCAGCAGCAGCTGGGTGTGTTCAACCCGCAGATCGCCGGGCAAGTCGCGCAGATTGATGCGCAGCTGAAGCAGTTCGGCACCGACGTGGCCACGGTCACCGGTGGACTCGTGCTGGTGGCCGCGGGCATCCTCGCCGGCACGATCATCTACGACAACTGCTCCCCGGAGGGTGGCAGCTCTGTGAAGGATCTGGAGCTGAAGGGGTCTTCCGGTAAGACATACGCCGGTGCTTTCAAGGAAGAAAAGGCAACTGAAGCTGGCTTTTCGAGAAAAAGTAAGCCCGCTGCGCGTTAGGTAAGCGCAGACCACCCGCGCCGCCCCCGTCTCCTGCTGACAGGAGGCGGGGGCGGCGCGTTTTCAACCCCGTCGAAAAGCTCGCTGTAACGAAATCGTCACTCCACTCCGATACACGCGATAGGTCGACGGCAAGAGCGCATTGTGTGGCAGAAATGCTGGCATCCGCGTCTCGCCGGGAACTGATCCGTCATTTTCTTTGAAAGGAAAATTCATGACCAAGAACATCGCCGCCCGCCGGGGCGTCTTCGTCGCTGCAGCACTTTCTGCTGCTCTTGTTGCTCCGTCGCTCGCGCCGGTCGCTTCCGCAGAAACCACTCAGCCTGCTGATCAGGCCTTGACCTCCAGTGGCGACACGGCCGGATCATCCATCAAGAGCGATGCCGACTCCGGTGCTGCAACCGAGTCCAAGTCTGACGCGAAGTCCCTCAACTTCGACCGAAATGTCACGGTAAAGCGGGGCGAGACCACCAACGTGGACCTGGACACTATCGCTACCTTGCCGCTTGGCTCCCAGATCAAGATCAAGGCCGGCAGCGACATCGCTTCCGTGGACGGTTCCAATCTGAAGCTGACTGCGCCGAAGGAAGGCACCACCAAGGTTGAGATCACGGCGACCCCCAAGGTTGGTCCTGAGCTGAATTTTGCGTTCAACGTCTCTGCAGGCGACAAGAACACCATCACTGAGGACAAGTCGGGTCTGGAGGCGCTGGGTGAGCTGTCCTCCACCGAGGGTGCTGGCTCGTCCCTGGAGAACACTGGTTCCTCCACCGAGGGCGACATTTCCCTCTTCGGTTCTTCGGACGACTCCGCCATCTCCAACAAGTGCAAGGTGGCGCTCGTAGGCCTCGGCGTCCCGCTGCTGGCGCTGATCCCGCTGGGCATCATGTCCCAGCTGGCGCTCAGCGGCACGGCTAGCTTCACGGATCAGATTGGTGCCCAGATCCGTGGCATCAATGCGCAGATCCAGAACCAGGCCGGCGTCCTGAACCCGGAGCTCGCTGCTCAGGTTGAAGGTGTGAACAACACGCTGAAGCAGTTCGGCCTCACCGCCGGTTCCGCAGCCCTCGCGGTCGCCGGTGTTGGCGCAGGTCTGGCAATCACCGCGGCAGTGCTCTCGGCCTGCCTTGGCAACGACTCCGGCTCGTCTGAGAACGGTTCCTCCGCCCAGTGGAACAGCGACACCCGCACCGACAAGTCCACCGATGGCAAGGCTGACGCTGACAAGTCCGGCTCCTCCTTCCAGCTCGATGGCTCTTCCAAGGCGGACGTCAAGGTTTCCAAGTAAGCCTGAGCCTGACTCCGGCTGCTTGATCTGCAGCGCACCGCGCCCCCGCATCCCGAAGAAGGGAAGCGGGGGCGTTTTGATCCTGGCGGTCTGTGCACGTCAGCCGATTGCGTTCCAACCTACTGCCGCAACTGTGGGATAATCGGCGACCATGACTGTTCCGCACCCCGCAGAGCGCGCCGGGCAGCCCTCGGTAGAGGACACTGGCATCCAGATCAGCGACCCAATCGGTGCACCGGCCGGCAACTCGCCGGATCCGGCGGAGATGCCGCGTCGGGCGCTGATCTTGGGCACGTCCGCCATGGCGCTGGATCTGGAGCAGGCCTACAAACGCCTGGGGTTTGAAACCCGCGTCGGTGCGGCCGCGATTGCGGAGGAGTTCCGCCCGGGGATCATGGTCACGTCCGGCGACGCTGAAGACACGATCGATGAAGTCGAAGCGATCGCGCTGCGCACCGGGGCGATTGTCGCGCCGTCGGTGGAGGCGTGCCGCCACACCGCTGACCGTATGGCGGTTCGCACCCAGGCAAATGAGGAACTGGGCCTTCCTACGCTCGACTACGAGTTCGCCGGCACCCCGCAGGAGATGCAGGATGCGGTGGAACGCATCGGCTATCCGTGCGTGGTCAAAGCCCCCACGTCCAAAGACGGTGAAGGCTTCAGCTTCGTGCACAGCGAAGCGGATCTCGCAGATGCCTGGCGCGTCGCAGACCGGGGGCTGGGCCAGGGAGCGGTGGTGGAGCGTTTCATCGACTTCGACTTCGAGGTCACCATTCTCGCTGCGCGCTCCATCGACCCGGAGACGGGCCAGCTGGCCACGTGGTTCTGCGAGCCGATCGGCACCCGGCACCGGGAAGGGCGACTCGTCGAAAGTTGGCAGCCCGCGCCGCTGCCGGAGGCGGCGATGGACAACGCGCGCTCGATCGCGGCGCGCATCACCGGTGCGCTGGCCAGCTGCGGCATCTTTTCGGTGGAGATGTTCGTCTCTGGCGATGATGTGTATTTCTCTCAGGTAACCCCACGCCCGAGCCGCGATGGCCTGGTCACTTTTGTCACACAGCGCATCGACGAGTTCGACCTGCAGGCGCGCGCGACGCAGCAGTTGCCCATCGATTCGACGTTAGTCAGCCCGGGTGCGGCACGTTTCTTGGAGGGGCATCCCTCACACAAGGCTGTCGCCGCGGCGATGGCAGTGGACGAGGTGACGGTGCGGATGGTTGGCGACGGCACGCTGGTCCTCGCCACGGCCGATTCCGCGGCCGAAGCCCGCCAACGCGCGGAAGAGGCCGTCCGGGAGATCCACAACGTCGACGGGAAACCCGGCGAGAATTAGATCACATCATTCGATTCGGCCGGGATGCTACCTCCGTCGGTAAACTGGTGCATGTTTGCCCACGACGAAAGGTGAAACCATGTCTCAACGCCAATCATTGCTGGTAACCCTCACTAACCGCACCTTCGACGGACTGGATCTGCAGCAGCTTGCCAGCCGTTTGGAGCTGCCCCTGGTACGACTTTCCGGTGACAGCGTGGCAGAAATCTTCAACTCCGAGCAGATCACCGAAGAGCCGGCGCTGTACGCGGGTACCGGCGACTACAACTTCGATGCTCAGCTTGCCGCCGCGATTGGCGCCCCGGTGCTGCTCGCCGCAGGCGATGAGGCGGCTGCCAAGCTCGCTGTAGCGAGGATTGAGGAGTTGGGGGCGACCGTGGCGTCGATAGGCAATGGCGATCTCGGCGACCTCCAGGTGGCCGACGTCAGCGCTCGACAGGTGATGAGCCCGGTGGTGTTCGAGCGCCAGCTGATCGAGCAGGCGCGCGCCAACCGCAAGCACATCGTGCTGCCGGAGGGCGAGGACGACCGCATCCTCCAGGCCGCAGACCAGCTGCTCAAGCACGGTGTGGCCGAGCTGACCATCCTCGGCGACGTGGACGACATGAACCGCCGCGCGCAGGAGCTGGGCCTCGATCTCTCCCAGGCGAACCTGGTCAACCACCTGGAGTCCGAGCTGGCCGAGGAGTTCGCCGCGGACTTCGCGGAGCTGCGCAAGAAGAAGGGCGTCACCGTCGAGGAGGCGCGCGAGACGATGAAGGACGTCTCCTACTTCGGCACGATGATGGTGCACAAGGGGCTTGCCGACGGCATGGTGTCCGGCGCAGCCCACACCACGGCCCACACGATCAAGCCGTCCTTCCAGATCATCAAGACCGCCCCGGGCGCGTCCGTGGTGTCCTCGATCTTCCTCATGGTCATGCAGGACCGCCTGTGGGCGTTCGGCGACTGCGCCGTGAACCCGAACCCGACCGCGGAGCAGATCGGCGAGATCGCCGCCGTGTCGGCTCAGACCGCCGCGCAGTTCGGCATCGACCCGAAGGTGGCCATCCTGTCCTACTCCACCGGCACCTCCGGCTCCGGCCCGGACGTGGACCGCGCCGTGGAGGCAACCGCGAAGGCCAAGGAGCTCGCTCCGGATGCCGCCATTGACGGCCCGCTGCAGTTCGACGCCGCCTGCGACCCGGGCGTCGGTAAGAAGAAGGCCCCGGATTCCCCGGTCGCCGGCCAGGCCAACGTGTTCATCTTCCCTGACCTGGAGGCGGGCAACGCGGGCTACAAGATCGCCCAGCGTACCGGCGGCGCGCTCGCGGTCGGCCCGGTGCTGCAGGGCCTGAACAAGCCGGTCAACGACCTGTCCCGCGGCGCGACCGTGCCGGACATTGTCAACACCGTGGCCATCACGGCGATCCAGGCGGGGGCGAAGTAAATGTCCTACGTACTCGTTATTAACTCCGGTTCCTCCTCCATCAAGTTCCAGATCGTCGACCCGACCTCGGACGCGTCCGCGGACCCGTTCGTCTCCGGCCTGGTCGAGCAGATCGGCGAGCCGCAGGGCCGCATCACCGTCAAGTACAACGGCGACAAGTTCGTCGTGCAGAAGCCGGTGCCGACCCACGGTGTGGGCCTGCAGGAGACCTTCAAGATCCTCGATGCTAAGGGCATCGGCCCGACCCAGCTCGACATCGTCGCAGCCGGCCACCGCGTGGTCCACGGCGGCATGGTCTTCTCTCAGCCGGAGCTGATCAACGACCAGGCCGTCGAGATGATCCGCGACCTTATCCCGCTGGCTCCGCTGCACAACCCGGCCAACATCGACGGCATAGAGGTCGCCCGCGCGCTGCTGCCGAACATCCCGCACGTCGCGGTGTTTGATACCGGCTTCTTCCGCGATCTGCCGCCGGCTGCCGCGCTGTACGCTATCAACGCCGATGTCGCGGAGAAGAACCTGATCCGTCGCTACGGTTTCCACGGCACCTCGCACGAGTTCGTCTCCTCCCAGGTTGCGGGGATGATCGGCCGCGATCCGATGCACACCCGCCAGATCGTGCTCCACCTGGGCAACGGCGCCTCCGCGTCCGCGGTGGCTAACGGCAAGCCGATCGACACCTCGATGGGTCTGACCCCGCTCGCCGGCCTGGTCATGGGTACCCGTTCGGGTGACATCGACCCGGGCATCATCTTCCACCTGGTGCGCCAGGGCGGCATGTCCATCGACGAGATCGACAACCTGCTCAACCGCCAGTCCGGTGTGAAGGGCCTGTCCGGTGTCAACGACTTCCGCGAGTTGCGCACCATGATTGACAACGAAGACACCGACGCCTGGCTGGCGTACAACGTCTACATCAACCAGCTGCGCCGCTTCATCGGTTCCTACATGATCGAGCTGGGCCGCGTCGACGCCATCACCTTCACCGCGGGTGTTGGCGAGAACGACAAGGACGTTCGCCTCGACGCCCTGGATAACCTCGAGATGTACGGCATCAAGGTCGACCCGGAGAAGAACGACCTGCCGAACGACGGCCCGCGCGTGATCTCCACCGACGACTCCAAGGTCAAGGTGCTCGTCATCCCGACCAACGAGGAGCTGGCAATCGCCCAGAAGGCCGCCGCAGTGGCTGCACAGGTGTCCTAATTTTTTCCTAAGACACCGAAACGCCGTGCGCAGTTATTCCTGTGCACGGCGTTTGTATTTAGCGGTAGCGGATAAGTAGCTGCTTAAACGCCGTTTTGTGGACGAAATTATGTTGTCATCCGACTGCGAAAAGCGATAGATTTGTCGATTGAAACGACCGTACTGCGGGCTGAACACAAAGTTAAAGGGGAATTGAAGATGGCCGGACAGCACCGGAAGGTTTCGAGCGCGCGTCGACGCGGAACGTCGATCGCGGCAACTGCGCTCGGCCTATCGCTTGTGGCGGGCGGTGTGCAGCCGGTATTGGCGCCGGAAACGGCAGACTTTGCGCAGGCGCAATTGCGTACCGAGGCGCAGAGGTCGTTGGTGAAATACCCGCGCTCCACCGCGGTGCGTTTCGGTCAAACGACGACTGCTAGCCCGAATGTCAATAGGCTTACCGCACACCCGCCGGTGTCCTACGAAATCGCGAGCTCCACCGATCCGAATTGGGGCGCTTCTGTCGACCCCGAAACCGGCGAAGTGACAATTACCCCGAACGTGGATGCCGGCGAGGATCTTCCGCAGTCCGGACAGATTGACGTATTGGCCACCTTCAAGGACGACTCGACCAAGATCTTGCCGGTCGCGGTCACGCTCGCGCAGGATCCCTACTTCGACCCGGTCAACGACGCGACCTTCTGGGTGGGAAAGGATTCCAACCCGATCCACGTGCGCGGCGTGTTCGTCCCGTCTGGCTACACCTTGGCTATCGACGAAAACACCATCCCGCCGGGCATGGTCGTCGACGATTCCCGCGCATTGAACCGCTTCCAGCATGTGTACCTCATGGGTGCACCGTCGGAAGCCGGTGTTTACGAGGTCACGGCGAAGTTCGTCGGTACGGATGGTTCCACCTACGTCGGTGCCGGCGGTGAGCTGCTGCAGACCTTCACCGTCACGGTGAAGGATCCGGCGGACCTGCCGGCACCGGTGGAGGCGGACCTCGCGGATGAGCCGCAGGAGCCGGTCGAAGCAGGCCAGGAGCTGAACATCCCGGTCAACACCGAAAACGCAGCCTCGGTGGAGGTGTCCGGCCTGCCGGACGGTGTCACTTACGACTCCGAAAACAGCACGATCACTGGTACGCCGACAACTCCGGGTGAGTACGAGGCTGTTGTCGACATCATCACCAAGGACGAGAAGGTTCAGCAGGACCGCGTGAAGATCTCGGTGAAGGACCCGGCAGCGACCTCGGACGAAACCACTCCGGCCGAGCCGACCACCGAGCCGTCCACCTCGGGTGAGACCACTCCGGCGGAACCGACGACGGACCCGTCGACCTCGGGTGAGCCGACGTCTGGTGAGACCACTCCGGTCGAGCCGACTTCTGGTGCGTCGACGTCGGATCAGCCGACGACAGAGCCCTCTACCTCGGGCGAGCCGACCACTGAGCGGACCACGGACCCGACCGCAACTGATCAACCGACCACTGGTGAGCCCACGCCGGCGGATCCGACGGTGGGGGAGTCGTCGACAAGCGAGCCCACTGCGGGCGAGACGACCGCGGCCCCGACTGACCAGGGTGGCGTCTACGAGTGGAAGCCGATCATCGTCAAGGCGGGCAACACCGCTGCGGGTGAGCCGGAACGCGAGCCGGCCGAGCCGGTCGTGATCACTGCCGACGCGGACGCGCCGGAGTGGGTGACCGTGAACCAGGACGGCCGCATCGATGTGAACCCGCCGCGCGGTACTGCGCCGGGCACGTACTCCTTCGGCGTCACCACCGCGACCGGTGAGCGCGATACGATCACCGTCGAGGTCACTGCTCTGGACGCGGACGATAAGCGCGTCGAGATGGAGTACAACGACGACTACCTGCGCGCCGGCGAGACGGCGTCGAACCAGCCGCCACGCGCAAACATCACCCGTGACGGCGTGGAGTACGCAAAGCAGCCGATGCTCAAGGGTACGAAGTTCGCGCTCGCGAACCCGGACGTCAAGCCGTACAACGAGTCCGTCGACCCGGAAACCGGTGCGGTGACGGTGACCGCACCGATCGACCAGGTTGCGGACGCGCCGATCGAGGTTGAGATTCTCGTGACCTACCCGGACGGCACGACGGCGACTGTCGTTGCCACGTTCTACGCCGACCCGGCTCCGCTGAACCAGACCAACCAGCCGGCATACGAACAGGGCAAGGGCGCCCAGCCAGGCCGCACGGTGTCGGTGAAGCAGATTGCTGACCTGCCGGACAAGACGGAGTTCTCGCTGGCGGATCCGACTGCGGACTTCAAGGGCTGGGACATTCGCGTGAACCTGGAGACTGGCTCGATCCTCGCCACCGCGCCGGAGGAGAACCCGCAGCCGATCGACATTCCGATTCGCGCGACGTACACCGACGGCACCATCGACCAGGAAGGACGCCAGCACGGTGAAACCACTATGGTCCACATCGAGGCGCTGACCGGCACCACGCTTGCGGACACCGTCGAGGGCTCCAACTACAGCCAGCCGGTGTACGACGCCGACGGCAACATCCTCATTTACCCGACGGGCTCCCTGCCGGAGGGCGCAACGTTCGAGGTCGACGGTCTGACCGCGCTGCCGGTCGAGGTCGATCCGGAAACCGGCGCGATCAAGATTGTGGTTCCGGCGGACGCCCCCGCGAACGCCCCGTTCGACGTGCCGATCAAGCTGGTGCTGCCGGACGGCTCCACCCAGGAGATCGTCGTGCCGGTCGCAACCCGTTCCGACGCGAGCGGCCAGGTCGTGTCCTGGGCGCCGATCAAGCTCACCGAAGGCGGCGAGCCAGTCACCGTCGCGCCGACCACCGCTCCGGAGGGTGTCACGTTCGCCCTCGCCGCGTCGTTCGATGCCCCTGGTTGGCAGGTGCTTGTCGACGAGCGCACCGGCGCCGTCACCGCCTCCCACCCGAGCAGCGGCGCGGACACGCTGGCGACGCTGATCCCGGTCGTGGTCACGTTCCCGGACCGCTCCCAGCGCATCATGGACGTCCCGGCGACGGTCGTGCGCGGCCAGGCAGCGCTCAACGACGTCACCTACGCGCCCGCCGAGATCAGCGCCGGCGGCAGCGTCACCATCAACCCGGACGTCGTACCGGGGTCGTTCTCCCTGGTCAGCCCGGTTCCAGGCCTGGGTCTGACGATCGACCCGGCCACCGGTGCCTTGACCGTCACCGCGCAGGCGAGCGCCCTGGCGGGCACCCGCGACGTCCCGGTCGAGGTCACCTTTGCCGACGGTTCGCGCGCCCTGACGTCCGCGCGGATCACCGTGCGGGACCACGACACCGTTACCCAGCCGGATGGTGGTTCGTCGGAGGGCTCGTCCGTGGGGTCGTCGTCAAGCTCGAGCTCTTCGAGCGTGGGCAACTCCGCGTTCGTGTGGATCCCGGCGCTTCTCGCGGTGCTGGGGCTCTTGGGCACTGCGGGTAAACAGCTGTACGATAACCGTGAATTTTTCCAGGATTTCCTGGTCTGGTGGAAGTAAGGACACAACATGCGAGTACATAACAAAGTTGCTGCGGCCGCGGTCGTCGCGAGCCTCGGCGCTGGTCTCGTAGTGCCGACGCAGGCCGGTGCGGTCATCGAGCAGAAGCGCAGCTTCTCCGTCGACGCTGTCACTAACGCTGTCGAGGGGTTCCAGCGCGTTGAGGCGAACAAGGGCCGCGTGTCGTGGTTGACGTACAACAACCCGTCGTACGGCACCATGTCCACCGCGTTCTACCTCGACGCCTTCGCGGGCGGCTCCAAGCTGCCGTTCGCGGGCGACGCGACCGCCGTGCAGTCCTCCTCCGAGGGCGATACCGACACCATCACCATGACCCACACCGCCAACGGCGTGGAGGTTATCCGCACCTTCACCGTGACCCCGGACCAGGTGGACGTCGAGGTGAAGCTGCGCAACGTCTCCGGTTCCACCCAGGACCTCGGGTTGAACCTGACCACCGGTCTGATGGCGTACGACTACGACATCACCGCCAAGCAGGAGGACACCGGCTACGATCTGTCCGTCGGGGGGCGCTACAACCTACAAACGCGCTATGGCGGCGCCGACGCCATCGGCACCGGCGACAGCCAGGCCAGCGCGGTGAACGGGGCGAACAACGACGGCCGCTTCCAGGCCGCGAAGTGGAGCCAGTCCGTCCCGGCAGGCGGCGAACTGAAAGCCACCGCGACCGTGAGCGGCAACGCCTCCGAGTCGCTGCAGGATTCTGACGGCGACGGCTTCCCGGACGAGTGGGAGCTCAACGGCTACACCGCCGCCGACGGCACAGCACTGCCGCTACACCGCTGGGGTGCGGACCCGGAGCGTAAGGACCTGTTCCTCCAGCTCAACTGGATGAAGTCCGAGTGGGAGACCAACGGCTGCTCCGAAAAGCGCGACTTCGCGCCGACCGAAGCCGAATTCGAGCGCTTCCTCGAGTGCTCCCGCGCGAACACGAACGTGTACCGCCCGTCGCGTGAGACGCTAAACGATCTTGTGGACCTCTTTGACAAGAAGGGCTACAACCTGCACATCGACGCCGGCGCATACTACAGCAACATCCCCGGCATCGAGCGCCATGGTGGCCAGACCGTGGACTTCGCGCCGTACTACTTCGACGGCGAAGTCCCCGGTATCCGCCTGTTGAGCGACCGCAGGAATCTGCTCGGCCCGCGCCAGAGCGTGTTCCGCGTCGGCGTGATCGGCGACATGCAGGATCGCGGCAACCTGTCCTCCGGTAACGCACTGGTCTCCGACGGCGCCTTCTACGTGGCCAAGAATTACCTGATGACCTCGCAGGACCAGGTGCGCAACACCATCCTGCACGAGTTCGGCCACAACCTCGGCCTGACCCACTCCGGCGCGTCCAGTGTGGAAAAGCCGAACAGCGCCTATGTGCCGAAGTACGTCTCGGTGATGAACTACCTGTACCAGTTCAGCCACTTCGACTACTCGGACAAGGACTCTTCTTCCTCCGACAACGTGGCCACCCCGCAAGCTTGCCTCAACGGCACCAGCAACTGCTACACGGGCGCCTATGACATCAAGGCCGACTGGCAGAACCTGGATCTGGTCAACGGCGAGATCAAGAAGGCCAACGGCAGCACCGGTGTGGACGAGCAGTCGCTCGAGACCCTGGGTAAGAAGCACCCGACCGTGCGCGACCTCGAGGTCATGGCCGCTGAGCAGAACAACGGCAAGGCCGGCTTGCGTGTGATGAACGAAAAGAAGAACGTCATCGTCGCCAACCGTTCGGATTCGAAGGTCAACGTCGAGCTGGCCAACCTGGGCATCGACCTGCACAAGTTCACGCTCCAGGTGAACTACCCGGGCGGCAAGTTCCGCAAGGAATACCCGATCGAGGGTGCGATCACCGAGTACTCGAAGCTCCCGGTCGAGGTGCCGATCGCTAACACCGCCGGCTACACCGGCTCCACCATGCCGGTGCAGTTCCGCGTGTACAACGAGGAAGGCAAGCTGGTCGAGGACCAGACGATCGACTTCTCCGTGCTGAACTACACCACCCAGGACATGGACAAGCTGGTCAAGGAGCTCGAGACGAAGAAATCGCCGCTGCTTGCCGACGCAAAGGACACTGTGGCCAAGAAGGACCCGGCGGCCCCGACCCTGTCCAAGGCGGCGCCGATCCCGACCGCGACCCAGCAGCCGTCGCAGCCGGGGGGCCGTCACACTGCGGTCACCGAGTTCAAGCCGACGCCGGAGCCGAGCGCGAACAAGCCGGCCACCCAGCGCGGCGACACCACCGGTAACCAGACCGGCGGCAACGCTGGCGGCATTGGCGCGATCGTGGGCATCATCATCGCGATCCTCGCGCTGGTGGGCCTGGGCGGTGCTGCAGCGGCGGCGATGGGCTAACCCACGCGCGCTAGCCGCCTAGATGGCGCATTCTGCACGGTACATTTCACGCCTAATCGGCGAAATGTGCCATGCAGAATGCGCCATTTGGCATTTCGGACCCCGCCCAGACCCCTAGAACCAGGTCGCGGGCCGCACCTTGTTGGCCATGTCCACCAGCGCGTAGCGATGCTGCGCGTACGGAGCGACGCGGGCCTGGGCGCGAAGCGTCAGCGCCAGCCCCCGGCGCAGCCCACGGACGGTGAAGGGGTATTCGAACAGCGCCGCGCTGGAAGATGCACGGTGGGCCAGCAAGAAGTTCAGCCCGGCGTCGAGAACCACCGTTTTGATCTGCAGGAACCGCGGCTCGGTGGTGGGGATCTGGTCCAGGCGGTGGGCGGCCTCGCGAATCTGCTGCTCGGTGGGGTCGAAGGACCCTGTGGACGGGCTGACCAGGCAGAGCACGGCAGTCAGCTGCGCCATGCGGGAGTGCCGCGACGCGTTTGGAACTTTGTCCAGCGCGCGAAGGGCGAGTGAGACTTGCCCCTCTCGCATCAGCATGCGCGCCAGGCCGAAGGCGGAGGAGACAGTGGTGGGGTTGGTCATCCACACCAGCGCGTAGAGGCGGATGGCGTGGAAGCGCAGCGCCTGCGGCTCGAGCGAGCGCATGGTCCATTCGGCATCCATCTGGCCTGTGTCGATCATGTCCTGCAGGCAGGCGGTGGGGATGTCGAAGAGGCGTTGGTCGAGGGTGGTGAAGGACCGGGCGAGGGTGTCGTCGAGAAGCGATTGCTCCTGCAGGCCCTGCTCCTGCAGTGTCAATTCACTCACGGCGGCGAGTGCGAGTTTGGGGGCCGCCTCGCCGGGCAGGTGGTTGAGCACCTCGGAAAAGGATGCGGTGGCGGTGCGGAAATCGCCGAGCAGCGTTTCCACGACACCCGAGTACCATGCGAAGCGCCACGTGCCGCCGAAACGCTCGCGAAGCGTGAGCAGCCAGGAGCGGGCCTGGCTGGTCAGGCCGAGGTCGATCATGGTGCGCACGACGCCGAACGGGATTTCCACGGAGTGCTCGTATTGCGGGGTGGTCATCGCCTGGCGCAGCGTTTCCAGCGTCTCGCGCGGCTCGGCGTAGGAGGAGCCCTGCAGCATGGCGGCGCCGACGTCGTCGCCGTTGACCAGCGGCGAGGGGAGTGCGGCGACGACTTCCTGCGGGGTAATGCCGACGGAGCGGGCGATGCCGTCAATGAGCTGGTCGGTGCGGAACACCAGATGCTTGGTGCCGAAGGTGGTGCGCTGCGGGGAGAACAGCGAGTGCTGCGCTGGGAATGTGCGGCCGTCGCGCACGGCAACGATTTCGCGCAGCACGCCGAGCAGCTGGCTTTCCAGCTCGCCCATCGAGTTGAAGCGGCGGGCGGGATCCGGGTCGCAGCAACGCTTGATCAGGCGGTACAGGGAGGTGTACTGGCGGAAGAGGGGCTCGTCGGTGGGGGTGGGGATGTCGTCGTCAGGCAAGTCCACCACCAGCGAGCCCAGCGTGCGCCCCACCGTGTACACGTCGGAGGCGATCGACGGGCCTTCTGTGGCCACCTCGGGCGCCTGGAACCCCTTCGTGCCGTAGATGAACCCGTAGGCGCCGATGCCGGAGACCGCACCCATGTCGATGAGTTTGACCTGGTCCTCGGTGACAATCACGTTGTCCGGCTTCAGGTCGTTGTACACCACCCCGCGCGAGTGCAGGTAGTCCAGCGCGGGCAGCACCTCGAGGATGTACGCGATGGCCACATCCGGTTCGAGGACGCGGTGCTCTGCCGCGTTACGACGCGCGCGCAGCGACGGCCCGCCCACGTACTCCATCACGGTGAACCCGCCCGGCACGCGCGGGTCGTCGATGAAGTTAAAGATCTTCACGATGCCGGGGTGCGTGATGTCCGCGAGGAACTCGCGCTCCGCCTCGGCAGCGGCCGCCTCATCCGCGTTGTCCGTGGAATGCAGCCCCTTGAGCACGACCACGCGCCCGGCCACGTAGTGGTCCAGCGCGAGGTAGATCCAGCCCATGCCGCCGTGCGCGATGACGCCCATGATCTCGTACTGCCCGGCCACGATGTCGCCCGCGGACAGCGCCGGCGGCGCGATGCCCTTGCGCGCCACCGCGGGCCGTGGGTCCACGAGCGCCGCCTTCGGCTCGGTGGGCTCCACCCACGGCAGCTCCACCATGCCGTCGGCGACGAAGCGGCTCGCGCGCCGGGTGCCGCGGCGCTCGCGGAAGGTGTCCAGCGCCAGCCTGCGCGAGCGTTGCGACGTATCCTCCCGGCCCGACCCCTTGCGCAACTTGTCCAGATCCTTGAGCAGCCCCGCCATCTCGCCCATCGAGGAGTACTCGCCGAGCGAGTCGCCGGCGTCGTCTTCGTCGTCCGCGAACGGGTCGAAGGTGACCGCCTCGGTGCCCGGCTCGGCGTCCTCCGCGTCGTCTTCGTCGTCCGTGTCGTCGTCCGCGAACGGGTCGAACGGCACCGCCTCAGTGTCGCGCGCCTCGGTGTCGCGCGGGTTGGTCGTGTTCGGGTCCGACATCACTCCTCCGTCCTGTAGCGCAGCGCGGGCGGCGACGCGTCCACCACGGACCCGCCCAGCCAGGTGGCGTAGAGCTGCTGCAGGGAGCCGTCGTTACGCATCCGCTCGATCGTGGAATTGACCTGCCGCACAATGTCGTCCCCGCCCTTCGGTAGGCCGACGCCGTAGTACTGCGTGGACAGGCTGCCCGGCAGGATGTCGGTGTACGGGTCCTGCGCGGCAATGCCGGCGAGGATCGCGTCGTCCGCCATGATGGCGTCCGCCTGGAACTGCTGCGTGGACATGAGGCAGTCCGACCACGAGCGGGTGCGCAGCAGCGAGGAATTCGGGGCGAACGTGCGGGCCATCTGCGCGAGGTTCGTGCCGTCGACGATGCACACCGTCTTACCGTCCAAGTCGTTGAGGCTCTCGATGCCGCGGTCCTTCGGGGCGAGCACGCGCACCCGGGTTTCGAGGTACGGGGTGGAGAACTCGATTTGCTGGGCGCGCTCCGGGGTGATGGACATCGTGCGGATGACCACGTCCACGTCCCCGCGGTTGAGCGCGTCCGCGCGTGCCGCCGAGTCGACGAAGCGCAGGTCGAGCGTCCCGCGCCCGCTCTCCGTGCCGAAGATGTCGTCCGCGATGGCCTGCGCCAGGTCCACCTCGAGCCCGCGCAGGTGGCCGGTGGCCGTGTCGCGGTAGGACAGGAGGTAGAGCGACTGGTCGATGCCGACGATGAGGCGCCCGCGCTTGCGGATGCGGTCGACGTTCGGCGTGGGCGCCCCGGCCGGCGCGAGGCGCGGGTTGAGCGAGCCCTCCCAGTCCAGCTTTTCCGGCATGTACGGGGTCGCGGGCGGGCCGGAGGGCTCGTCGAGCAGCGCGCCGGGCGGCAGGGGCAGCGCGTCGCGGGTGGGGGAGGGCGTCGTGATCGTCGCCTCCACCCGCTCCGGCGCGCCGCCGTCAGCGCACCCGGCGAGCAGCGACGCGGCGATAAGCGACGCGGCGGTTGCAGTCGCGGGCCGCCTCACAGGTACTCACCCAGCCTCGGCCGGATCCCCGCCCAGATGCACAGCACGGCGAGGATGGACAACACCGCTACCACGAGGGAAACGAGGCGGGTGGCGTTGAGGGAATCGTCGATGTAGGCCCGGGTCGCTTCCCGGGACTCGGAGATGAGCTGGGACAGCGCGGAGTCCAGCGCCCTGAACGGGGCCTCGCCGGCGCCGCCGCGCGAGTCGAGCAGGGTCGCAGCGCGGTCGTAGCTGCCGGTGTCCAGCGCCTCGACGAGCTGGGCGTGCTCGCTCGACCAGGCGCCGAGGTGGGCGCGTGCGCCGTCGACAAGCGAACTGCTCGCGCCGACGCGCTCGGCGTCCTCGATGGCGGTGGTGACCGTCGCCGAGACCTCGTCGAACTCGCGAGAGGACGGGGTGACGGACTGGCGCCGCAGCAGCGCGAACGTCTCGTCGGTGCGGGTCTCCAGCGCCTCGATGCGCGCGGCGGTGAGCTCCTCCCACGGCTGCGCGGCGCGCTCGTAGCCGACCGACCCGGAGCGCCACGACTGGTAGTTGGACACGCCCACCCACGCGAGCGCCACCACGACGGCAAGCGTGGCCGCGAGGAAGCCCCGGTTGAGGCGGCGGCGGAACACGCGCCACAGCCACCACTGCGCCACAACCAGCGCACACAGCGCCGCGGCGAGGCCCGACAGCGACGCCCACTGGGGCTGGGAGAGGCGGCGCATCTCCTCGGCGACGTCCGCCCGTGTGAGCTCGTTGATCTCGCTCGCGGCGACGAGCATCCGGGTGCGCATGATCGCGCTCGCCTCCGACATGTACGCCACGCCCACCGGGTTGCCCATGCGCTGGTTCACCTTCGCGCGCTCGTTGAGCCCCGCGTAGACCGGCAGGTCGCGCTGGATGTCCAGGACAAGCTCCTCGATCCGCTCGCTGCTCGCGGAATGCGCCTGCACGGCACCCTTGTAGATCTCCGCCGCCGAGCTCGCCGCCTGCTCAACGGAGGCGGTGTAGGCCTGCACGTCCTCTTGCGACAGCGGGCCGGGCTGCACGAACGCTCCCGCCGCGATCGTGTCCGCGCGCATGAGGGAGGCGGACAGGAGGTGCGCCGACGCGCTCATCGGCTCGGTGGCCTCGCGCACCGTGTCCAGGGCGTGGTTGCGGTTGTACATCGACTGGCTCATGGACAGCCCGGCGGCGAGCAGCATCACCGTGAGCACGACCATCACCGCGATGATCTGGCCCGGGGTGGTGTGGATGAAGACGCTGCGGCTGCTCGCGCGCACCGGGCGGCGGCCGTGGAGCACGCTGTGCAGGGAGCGGCGCGGGGGCGACTCGAGCTCGTCGAGCCAAGAGTCTTCGCTCGACTCCGGGCTCGACTCCAGCTGCGTCACCATTCCGCAATGATAACCGTTTCCACCTACAGTGGGGGCCATGCTTGGCGACGGAAACGGCTGGGTCGTAGCACCCGACGGCACGAAACTCTGGGGCCTGCACGGCGCCGCCGGATTGTTCCTCCTCGCGGGCGAGGGCGCGGACGCCCGCCTGCTGCTTCAGCACCGCGCGACGTGGACCGCCCAGGGCGGCACGTGGGGCATCCCAGGCGGCGCGATCGACTCCCACGAGTCCCCGGCGGAGGCCGCCGTGCGCGAGTCCGTCGAGGAGTGCGCGATCGACCCCGCGCTCGTCGCCGTGGAGCGCGAACTCGTGACCACGGAGCTGCCGAACTGGCGCTACACCACCGTCATTGCCCGCACCACCACCGGCGCGCCGCTGCCCGTCACCGCAAACGAGGAGTCCGAGGAGCTGCGCTGGGTGCCCCTCGCCGACGTCGCCTCCTTCACCCTCCACCCAGGGTTCGCGGAGTCCTTACCCAGGCTCATGGGGCATACTGAAACGCATGATTGAAGTGCAAGGCCTGACCAAGCGCTACGGCGCGGTCCAAGCCGTCGATGACCTTACGTTCAGCGTCAAACCCGGGGTGGTCACCGGCTTCCTCGGCCCGAACGGCGCCGGCAAATCCACGACCATGCGCATGATCCTCGGCTTGGACAAACCCAGTTCGGGCACTGCGCTTATCGACGGCTCTGCCTACCGCGACCTTTCCAACCCCGCGCGCAAGGTCGGCGCACTTCTCGACGCCAAGGGGGTCCACCCCAACCGCTCCGCCCGCTCCACCCTGCTCTGGCAGGCGCAGGCGGCCGGCATCCCGAGCTCCCGCGTCGACGAAGTCCTCGCCCTCGTCGGCCTCACCGACGTGGCGGGCAAGCGCGTCGGCGGCTTCTCCCTCGGCATGGGCCAGCGCCTCGGCATCGCGGCGGCGCTGCTCGGGGACCCCGAGTACCTCATCCTCGACGAGCCGGTCAACGGCCTCGACCCCGCCGGCATCCGCTGGGTGCGCGGCCTGCTGCAGTCCCTGGCCGCAGAGGGGCGCACCGTGCTCGTGTCCTCCCACCTGCTCGCGGAGATGGCGCAGACCGCCGAGAACCTCATCATCATCGGGCGCGGCCGCCTCGTCGCCGACACCTCCGTCGCCGAGTTCATCCGGTCGAACTCGGCTGTGACGGTGGTGGCGCGAGCCGTCGATACGCAAGCGCTCGAGGCCGCCGTCGCCGGGCTGGCGTACCGACGCGTCGTGGACGCGGACGGGCGCGAGGCGCTCGAGATCCCGGACCGCTCCACCGACGAGATTGGCGCGCTGGCCCACGCCGCCGGCGTCCAGCTCGCCGAGCTTACCGAGCGGCGCGCCTCCCTTGAGGAGGCCTACATGAATTCCACCCAGGGCCACGCCCAGTACGTCTCCGAGGGGGTCTCCAATGCTTAACCTGCTTCGTGCCGAATGGACCAAACTGCGCTCCACCTCCTCCTTCTGGTGGAACAGCGGCCTCATCCTCGCCTTTTCCGCCATCTTCGGCGCGCTTATGGGCTACGGCGCGCGCATGGCCGGCAAGCCGTTCGGGCCGCTCACCATCGCGGCGTCGGTGGTGATGATCGCCATGATCATTGTCATCGTGCAGTCCGCCATGACGGTGACCACCGAGTACCGCTTCGGCATCCCCGCCACCAACTTCCGCATCGCGCCGAAGCGGTGGCAGGTCGCCGTGGCGAAGCTGCTGCTCGGCGCCGCGCTCGCCGCGCTGGTGACGGCGCTGGGGCTGGTTGTCGCGTTCGTGTGCTACGACCTCGCCGCACCCGTGGCGTCCAACTGGGTCTCGACGTCGGCGGCCCACCGCGCGCTCTGGGCAATGCCGCTGGGCATGGCGCTGGTCACGCTGTTTACCCAGGGCGTGGGCTGGCTCGCGCGCAACACGGCCGGCACGATCGTCATCATGATTGTGATGATGCTGCTCGTGGAGACGCTCGCCGCCCTCATCCCGCGCATCGGCCCCGACGTGGTGAAGTACCTGCCGTTCGGGAACCTGCTCTCCTTCATGAACAACCAGGAGGGGTCGTGGTCGATCGGGGTGTCGCTGCTCGTGTTCACGGTGTGGGCCGTGGCGGCGTGGGTCGCGGGCGTGGTGGCGCTGGAGGCGCGCGACGCGTAGGCGGGCGCGCGGGCGGGGGTGCGCGGGCGCTTCCGCCGCCC
>ERZ1029874.54-NODE-54-length-19300-cov-40.645622_pt1 | contig 19300 bp, 11 predicted proteins | sample MGYA00519235_ERZ1029874 | MGnify/ENA primary metagenome ERZ1029874 (study PRJEB33666, sample SAMEA4610926) | skin metagenome | biome: Human-associated habitat; feature: Malodor aspect; material: skin | place: Philippines | collected 2015-08 ...
GAGCGGGCGATGACGTTTGCCACGTGCTCGTGTCCGCGCTGGTTGACGTGGATGGGCAGGTTGCCCGGGCCGGCGTAGAAGTCGACGATGCCGGCCCACATGCGCTTGTTGTCGGGGGCGCACATGTTGTTGTTCCAGGTCGACGGCTTGAGGTCGAGGAACTCCACGCCGGCGGCGCGGGCGGCGTCGACCTCCATCCACTGCGCGAGGTTCTCCCAGCGCTGGACGTCCTGGTAGCGGGTCCAGTCGGAGGTGTTCGGCGCGATGTGGAAGAGGCAGACGCGGTCGCCGTCCGTGATCTTCGGGTAGCCCACGATCTGGATGCGGGCGTTCGGCGCGGCCGCCTTGATGCGGCGGATCTGCGGGACCATGTAGTTGACAAAGTCGCGGCGGATGTCGGCGTCCGGACGCGAGGTGTTGTTGTACGTGTCGTTGAAGCCGACGGAGATGATGACGCGGGCGGTCGCCGGCGAGAGGCCGCGGTCCGCGATTGCGCGGTCGACCTGCTGGAAGAAGCCGGGGCCCTTCGAGATAGTGACCACGCCGGTGCAGGAGTAGTCGCGCGGCGTCAGGCCCAGCATGCCGGCGGAGCGCTTGCCCCAGTTCGTGGGCGACGTCGGGCACCAGGTGCCGTTGTCGGAGCGGCCCTGCGGGGTCAGGCCCAGCTTGCCGGCGGCCCAGGTGGGCACGTTCGGGTCGGCGATGACGGAGTCGCCGAAGATGACCATGTTGCGCTCCTGCGCCTGCGCGGCGGGAGTGAGCGGGGTAAAGAGGGCGGCGGCCGCGACAACGGCGGCGGCGATGCGGCGGGAAATAGACACGGGAAGCCTTTCGCAGAGGACACATGCGCAACATAGGTTACATTACTTTCATGCGACCCACCCACCGACCGCTGTTCGTGTTGCGCTCCTTCGCCCGCTTCGTGCCCGCCGTCGTCCGCTCCGGCATGGTCAGCGCGGAGGGCGGCCCGCGCGCGGCCCTCGCCCTCGCGCCCAACCTCGCCCGCTACTGGTTCACCACCGCCCGCGAAATCGAGCAGGGCGCCGCCGCCGTCCCGGATCGCCTCGCGCTCATCGACGACGCTGGCGCCCTCACCTACCGCCAACTCCGCGACGACGCCCGCGCGCTCGCCAGGTGGCTCATCGCGCTGCAGGAGGAACGCGGCCTCGACGAGCTGCGCATCGGCGTCATGGCCCGCAACGGCCGCGGCATCGTCCTCCCCCTCGGCGCGAAGGGCTACGCCGGCGGGCACATCTTCCTGCTCAACATCGGCTCCTCCAGCGAGCAACTGCGCGGCATCATCGCCGAAAACCGCATCGACGTCCTCTTCGTCGACGACGAGTTCGCCGACCGTATCCCCGACACGGGCGCCACCGTCGTCCGCGCGTTCGAGGACAACGGCACCGGGCTGACGATGCGCGAGATTGTGAACCGGAGGGACGTCGATACGCAACTGCCCCGGTGGCCGAAGCACGGCAACCTCGTGCTCATGAGTTCCGGCACCACCGGCATCCCGAAGGGCATCGTGCGGCCCGAGCCCAGGCTGCCGTTCGTCGTCGCGGGCTACCTCGAGGCGATCCCGTGGCGCGCGGGCGACACGGTGCAGCTCACGGCGTCGATCTTCCACACGTGGGGCTGGTCCGCGCTGCAGGTGGCGCTGGCGACGCGCTCCACGATTGTCACCCGCCGCGTCTTCGACCCCGACGCGTGCTTCCGGCAGATCGAGGCGTTCCGTTGCGACGGGCTGATCTCCTCGCCGATCTTCTTCAAGCAGATGCTCGACCTCGACGAGGACTACGACACCTCCTCGCTGCGTTACCTCGCCACCGCCGGCAACGCCGTCACGCCCGCGCTGCTGCGGCGCACCACCGAGCGTTTCGGCCCGATCCTGGCGAACATCTACGGCTCGACCGAGCTCGCGCTCGCCGCCGCCGCCTCGCCCGCGCAGATGCAGGCCGACCCCACCACCGTGGGCAAGGTCCCGCCCGGCACGGTGCTCAAGCTTTACGACGACCAAGGGCACGAAGTCCCCACCGGCGAAACCGGGCGCATCTTCCTGCACAACGAGACGGCGCTGCGCGGCTACACCAACCCCGGCACGCCGATGGTGGAGATCGACGGGCTCATCGAGATGGGCGACCTCGGCTATTTCGACGCGGACGGGTTCCTCCACGTGCAGTCGCGCAACGACGACATGATCATCGTCGGCGGGGAGAACGTGCACCCGCAGTCCGTGGTCGAGGTGCTCGACGACATGCCCGGCGTCGCCGAGGTGTACGCGCACGGTGTGGACGACGACGCGATGTTCAAGCGCATCGCCGTGTGGATCGTGCGCTCGGAGGGGCACCCCGAGGTCACCGAGGACGGCGTGCGCGAGTGGGTGCGTTCGCGCCTCGCCGACCACTCGATTCCGCGGGACGTGCACTTCGTCGATACGCTGCCGCGCAACGCGGTGGGCAAGGTCGTGCCGAGGTTCCTGCCCGGGCTTGGACAAAAAAATTGAGCCACCTGCGAGAATCGAACTCGCGACCTTCTCATTACGAGGTAGGACATCGCAGTTTTTCGACCCCAGCACCGCGGTGATGGTGTCCACCGCCAGGCACCCCACACAGCCTTGGCCGACACACAGCGGTGGCACCATCAGCGCAGGCCAACATGGGTAGCAGGCTGCTACATGGAAAAATGGCATGTCCCGCAAATTACCTACCCCTCCGCCCGACCAGCGACACCGACATGCGGGTAGTTCGTCCTAGATTGGTAAGGATTTGGTAAGGCTGCTGCGAATCCGATTGCGGCCATGACCTGCGGTTAGCAGCAGGCTACACAAGGACAATCGGCCAGCCTTACCAAGGCGGCGGTAAGGCAATGCGCGCCGACACCGCGGTGGACACCAGCCTTGCCACCCGCCGACACCACCGACACCACCGCTGCTGTCCTTGCCGACACCACCGCTGCGCGACCCCTCCGGCCACAGCGGTGCCCTTATCTATGTCGCCGACACCGACACCGCTCCGACCAACACCCGCGTCACCCGCCACAGCGGTTTCCTTATCTATGTCGCCGACACCCTCGGCACCCCACGGCGACACCACCGACACCCGCGCCGGCCACCCCGCGCGACACCCCGCCACAGCGGTGACTCACACCAGCACCATCAACACCCCACGACGACACCCCCGCGGTGACTCACCCCCGGCACCGCCGACACCACCACGCCGACACCCGCGCCCTATCCGGCCACAGCGGTGTGCAGGCCACCACAGTGTGGTGCAGGCATGAAGAATGAGGCATGGTGTCCGACCCAGACCACCATGCCTCGGATACCACCGTAGCCACCAACATGGCGCGCGCACCGCGTATGGATACGGCACCGGCCACCCCGCGGTGACGCTGACAGTAAAGGCTGAATACTTGACTAGGCAGGCCAACACCACAGCGGTGGAGTCAGTCGCGGCGCAGGACAGGCGGCACACCACGGTCGGCGAATCGGCGCGCCCTCCTGCTGGCAGCGGTGTCGGTGTCCTTGTCGGCGCCCACCCCTGCGGTGTCGGTGCCCTTGTCGGTGTCGGTGCCCTTGTCGGTGTCGGTGCCCTTGTCGGGTGACGCGCCTGCGTCGGCGTCAGCGGCGGTGTCAGTGTCCACCGCTGTGGTGTTGTCGGAGTCCTTGTCGGTGTCGGCGGTGCCGTACCCCAATGCCGCCTGCGCTGCTTCGGCGGCTGCTGCACCGGCCTCGGCGGACCACCGCGCGTAAATGTCCTGCGTCATGGCGGTGGACGCGTGTCCCAACTCTTTGGCTACCTGAAACGGCGGCACACCGCTCGCCAGGCTGGTGGTGGCATAGAAGTGTCGCAACTCATGTGGGGTGAATCTTTCGAGCGTCGGGTCCTGTTCCTGCGCCTTGGCAATGGCCTGATCCCACACCCGCCTACGCCAATTGCCTGCTCGAATCAGACACCCCTGCGGTGAAGTGAACACCAAGTCGTCCTTCGCCTTGCCAGCAACATGTGCACGTAGTTGGTCGGCCACCGCGGGTGCCACAGACACCCATCGCGACGCGCCAGTTTTGGTGCGCGGCTTTACCTTGCCTGCACTTGCGTCGGCGGTGCGCGACACCAGCACCCGCGGTGGGGTGTCGTCCAAGAACAGGTCCTGCACCCGTAGTGCGAAGGCTTCTGATTGACGCATGCCTGTGGTGGCCAGCACCAGCACCAACAAGTGATACCGCGCGTCTATGTTGTCTATCACCGCGCGCGCCTGTTCATGCGTCGGCACATAAATATCGGTGGCCTGATCCCTCTTGCCTGGTGACACCCCCGCGGTGGCTACGTATGTCACCGCACCAGTATCAGCGGCAGCGGTGAGTAGGCGACCCAAATGCAGCAAGGCAAGACGACGTGTCTCATACCCGACCCCTGCTTGCGTCATGTCGCGCACCCAATCGGCCACGCGGTGCCGCGTGATGGTGTTCACCGGGGTGTCACCGAACACCGGCGCGACATGCTTGTGCCACAGACTCTTGGCATTGGTGACAGTCGCATGCGCCAGGTCGGTGTCGGTGAGCCATTGCTGCTGATACGTAGACAGCGGCGTCGATCCAACACCCGCGCGTACGTCGGCACCCCGCAGTAACTCGGCGCGCTTGCCCTCGACACCAGCGGTGCCAAACCACCACCGCTCGGCCTCACCGCGTGATTTGAAGCCCTGCTTTAGTTGGCGCTTGCGGTCCAAGTCGTAGTAGCGCACACCATGACGCCCTTCACCGCTAGGCAGGGTGTACTCGGTGAAGACATAGTCACCAGGCTGTGCCAAAAACAACCTCCTTACTGCCCCCGCGGTGGATTTATATTCACACGCTTGTGCTACGGGGTCACAACCAGCCGGCAGACGTGATTTACACCAAATCCGCAGGTAGTACACGTTGCCAAGTCCAAGTGTGAACATAGGTCACAATTACAGTACCACACCTACCTCATACCTGCCTCATACCCCCCTGATACCACCCCCATTCATGTGGTAATCTTTCATCACCAGGACACCGCAGGGTGTCCACCGACACCAGGAAGGACCAGCACAAATGCATACGCCCACCCCCCGCAGTGATCTTCTCACTACGGAAGACCTGATCACCCGCTACCCCGGCACCGGACCCCGCACATGGTCGCGCTATCGCCGCGAGGGCGGCGGGCCGGCGTTCATGCGTGTGGGTCGCCGCGTCCTATACCGCAGCGAGGACGTGGACCAGTGGGAGCGCGACCTCGCCGCGCAGGACTAATCACCACCACCCATAAGGAAGGAAGCAACATGAGCATGGATAACAACACCCAGACCACCCCCGCCACCACCGACCGCGCTGGCACACCACCCCGACGACGCGTTCCCGCAGACGACAACCCCTTGCGCACCACCATCACCAGTGCAGCCACAGCACGCAGGGTGCTCGGGGTACGCGACGCCCGCCCGGCCACCGGAACAGCCACTGCTGCGGTGGACACCGGCCACAGCAACGACACCACCGCGGTGGGGGTGCGCGGCGCATGATCACCACAGCACGTAAAGCCGCAGACCCGCTTACCCCCGCGATGATCGCGGACCTCACCGAAGCCGAGCGGGCGGTGCTGTTTATGGACGTCGTGGTCGCAGCGGCCGAGGTGCGCGAGTGGACGGACGACGACACACTGCGGATTGTCACCCGCGGCGGGCACGCAGTATCCCCGTCCAGGATGTTGGCCACCACCCGCACCGCGATGCTCACCGACCTAGCAGGGTATGTGGCACTGCACAGCGGCGGTGTGACGCTAGGGTCCACGGTGTCGATACTCACGTGGAGCGCGGGCGACCTGCTACGCGGCGGTGTACTGAAACGCATCGGCCGCGATACGGCACACGCTGTGGACGGTGGTTACGTGACCGAGGACGACCCGCTGGCCTTATGTCCGGCATCCGACTACGAAGACACTGTGTATCGCCTACGCCAACTGGTAGACGCCGGACTCGTGAGCGGTGTGCAGCAGGTGTTCGGCTACGCACACGACGCAGTGGACGCGGTATCCCCGTGGATGGTCGGCAGCACCGACACACCGACCGTCCTGCGGTGGCGACCAGTGTGTGTGCGCGAGCGGCTAGTGGCACACACCGCAGACGCGCTAGATCGGATGATGCAGCGACACCTGTGCACCGGCGACGACCTGTGCGCAGACGTCACCGACGCCGCGTTTCGGGACGCAATGACGCGGGCACTGCGTCTAGTGCACAGCACCGCCCCGGATGCAGCATCGGTGTGGCACAAGGCGTGGCAGTCGCTTAAGAGCGGCGCCCACACGCCGCCCCGCGGTGTCGCCTTCGACACCATCGCACCGCTGTGGGATACCCACCACGACCTGTGGCGCAAGACCATCGGCCTAGCAGCAGTATCCAACCAGGCCGCGTGGGGCCACCCAAGCCGCGGGACCACCACGCCCGCAGTCGTAGCCAGGTGCAACGCGGTGGACACGCGGCAAATTGTGGACGTAATCACGACGAAGGATAGGACCTACTCATGAGCGACAACTCACACGACGCACTGATCATGCCCGGCACCGCGGTGGATTTTTGCCTCGCCGCCTGCATCGGTACCGACGCATCCGCCCTCGCCGACGTGATGGTGGACGCGGGCATAACCGACGACACCACCGCCTGCATCACCGCTGATGTGATGGTGCGGTACCGGGCACGCGTATCCGGTGGCCTCGCGTATGAGGTGTCTGGCTACGAGGTGTCGGTGCCCGAGGTGGCGCAGGTGATCGCGCGCGACATCACCGCCCACGACATCGACCACATCACCCTCGATGTGCGGCATGTGGCTGATGTGTCTGCATGCGTGTGGGCGTGGGCGGTGGCTGTGCAGGACGCAGCGCACCGCGGCTACGACGATGTGTCCTATGGTCCCGGACCCGCGGCGCTTGCAGCCTATATCCGAGGGCGCGGACGCGGGCCGCATGATCACCAGGACTACGTGGATCACGCATACATCGCGGTGTACAACGCTACGACGTGGCCGGAGCGTAAGCGGGTGGACCGGACGGACCCCGCAGTGGTGGACCAAGCACACACCATGTGGCTATCCCCGAACACCCCCTGCGACCGTTTACCGACCACATACGACCTGGGCACGACAAACCGCACCATCACATCCGCGATGGTGAAGGACGAACTGCGCGAACTGCTCACCGATGTGTCGGACGAGTACCCCGAGTACACCGCGATGATGCTCGACGCTATGGACGCAGGTGCGATGGACGGGTACTCCACCATGAGCCGCATGCTCACCGCGGGGTGGGTGTCGCTATCCGACGACGACCGCGAAGAACACGACTGGTACCACCGCAGGGTGCGCAGTCTGGTGCAGGAATGGAATGACGAACACGTCGTGTCGCTGCGGCCGTTTGACGACTACACCGCCTACTCACGACGCGCACTAGCAGCAAAAATGACCGCGCCGCGGTAGGCGGCCCATAAATAAAGAGGTGGTGTGCGCTATCGCCACAAACAGCACACACACCACCAGAAAGGAAGGCTCCTATGAGCACCTGTAATTCTACCACCGCCGCCTGGCACCAGTACACAGGCACACCGACTACCAACGCCACCGCGGGGTGGACACACGAGCAGTTGTTCGACCTCACGGCACAGCACTTCGATCGATTCGTCCCGGTTCGGCCTAAAGGCTCACGCGATACGAGCGGCAAGCCGGCGGATAAGCTGCCGTGGGCCGGGTACTCGTCCCGGAATTATGTGGACGCAGACACCGCGCGCGACCTGATCGCCAGACACGGCATCAACGTCGGAGCCGTACCCACAGTGGACGGCACCATGATCGCGGTGGACGCGGACACGCAGGACGCGGTGGACGCATTTAGTGCGTGGATGGTGGACACTTACGGGTATCCGGTGGTGCCCACAGTGCTCACGCCGGGTGTGTACGAAGACGCAGCAGGCGGTGCGCTAAAGGCGGGCCACACCGGCGGTGCGCATGTGTGGTGTAAGTCACCTGTGTCTGTGGCATCGCTGTTCCCCGAGGGCGCACGCATCCCCGCGGCGAAGCCGGGCACCGACGGGTGGGATGTGAAGTTCGCCGGCTCTTACGTCCTGGCTCCACCGAGCGAGCGCGCCGAGGGCGCTTACACGCCGGTGATGGTGGACGGCGACCTCGCGGTGTTGCCTGTGCCACCGACGTGGGCGGTGGATGTGCTGATCCACCGCGGGGTGCTTGACCGTAAGGATGTGAGCATCACCCCGCAGGTGCCCGCGCGCCCGAGCGCCGATCCGAGGACCATGCGCATTGTGCGCAGTCTGCTTACTGGCGGCGACGGTGACGGTGATCAGTTGTGGTGGCGTGACAAACGCCAAGCAGACGCGGTAGCCGGGTATGTGCGCGCATGTGTCGCTTTTAACTACTCGAAGCAGTTGTCCCAGTTCGGCGACACATCGCCCGAGCCTAACGGCGTGGTGGACGACAACGAGTTGCAGCGTCGCCTGTGCACGATCCTGGCGCGCCTGCACGGGTATGCGGCACCGGGTGAGGCGATGTGCGGTGTCGGCGTGAGTATCACGGTGACTACCGCAGGCAAGCGGCACACAGCGACCTACTCACCCGCGTCCACAGCACCGCCTAACCCGTGGGCGCCGGGGGGGCCTATGCACCCCGGCACCATCGCAGTAGCAGCAGACACACCAGACACCGCCACAGACACCGCGGTGGGTGGTGTCGCGGACACAGTATCGGCACCCGCAGCCGCCGCGGTGTCCACCGTTACCGAGGACCTACCCGAGCCTGATCCGGTGGACGACGACTTCGACAACGCCGGGTACGGTTACGGTGACTGCGACGAGTTCGCCGATATGATCGACCAGTGGGCGGATTCCGCATCGTGGGATGAACTTCTTACACAGTTGGATAGTAAGTGGGAGGAAACCGGCATCGACTCCTGCGGGTGCCCGGTGTTCCGCCACCCCACCGCGAGCAGTGATCGCAGCGGTGTCGGCCACACCGCGGGGTGCAAAACCGGCGATGCGCAGGTGTTTAACGCCTACTCCACAAACGTCGAGTTCGACTATTACCGCGGATACAACGGCCAGGGCGGCGTGATAGCCACGAAGTTCGACCTGCTGTGCAGCATCGAAGGCACCGAGGCCGATGCGATGCAGGTGGTGGCCGATGCGGTGGGTGCGGACAACCCGCTCGCAGCGGACGGCGACCTACCGGCGCTACCGGGTTTCGGCGGACCACTGGAAGACGAAACGCCTACACACGCACCGGCACGGTCGCAGCCACCGACACCGCCGACGTTAACCGTGGTGGGTGGCACCGCGGTGGACGGTGTACTGATGCAGCCGCAGGCACCGACACAGCCGCCGACACCGCCGCGGGCACTGGCACAGGCACACGCACATCCACAGGCACCAGTGCAGCCGCAGGCACCGACGGCACAGGTGCAGGTGCCGACCCAGGACACCGCGGTGGACCCCTTCACGGCGATCCGCACGTACTACCCCGCAGCGCAGGTAGTGCAGCAAAAGGCGGGCAAGTTCCTACTGTTCCCGCCGGATGATGTGAACTACCAACCCACACCTCTATCCGCCGACGCGGCCGCTACTGTGGCGGATGTGATCACCATGATGCGTGATGCAGGCGTGACTGTGTCGCAGGACACTGTGCGTGGCGTGGCCGAGGCTGCACGCAGCGGTGGATTGTCGGGCGTGTCGGACGAACTGTGGCCCGAAGGGTATCCGGCGTCGCCGCAGCATGTGCGCAAGATCATGGACTTTAGCGACTACACGCGGTGGGTGTACTACAACTGTGTCACCGCACAGGGCGGTATCACCGCAAATCCGGTGGTGTCCTATGTGGACGCACTAGTTCGGGCGTCTGCGCTAGTACCATGCACCATCCACATCCCGACCGGTGGTGAAAACGCGGTAGTACCTGTGGCGTTTTATCACGTGGCCGCAGGACCATCAGGCTGTGGCAAATCCGTGGCCACCGACGGCCGCGGGTGGGCGTGGACGGGCGATGGTCGCTTACCGGTGATCAACGACGGATTCGACCTGCTCGACGTCACCGTGTCGCAGGACGAGGTAATGCGCAGCCGCGGGATCACACGCCCTGCTAACCCCGTAAAGGTGACGCCGGATGATCAACGCGGTGAGCCGACCATGCCGACGGTGCAGCGCAACCCTGTAGGTGGTTTCGCTCATGTGCCCGAGGTGTACCAGTCGCCGGACGACTTCGCCTTCGCCGCTAACTCCGGCGAGGCTATCGGCGTGCGCTTATCACGTGCGTGGCTGGCGAAGCGGTACCCGCCAGTAACCGAGGACACCGACGACGACCCAGCACACGCACCGCGGTGGGTGCCTAGTGATGCAGCACCAAATGCTGTGGCGCTACTTAATGAGCCGGAGTTGGCGCGTTTCGTGGCGGTGTCGGGACGCAGCGGCAACACTGTGGCGCCGGTGTTGCTATCGGCGTTTGTCGGTGAGGCTATCGGCGCAGACACCAAAAACGAGCAGTGGTCGCTCACGGGGCGATACGCGGTAGCGATGCGTGGCGGTACACAGCCGCCGGTGTATGCCGCACTGCGGGACCAGGCTGATGGTAACGGACTGATCCAACGCATACTGTTCACATGCGCCGAGTGGCCGCTAGGCCGCGCCGACGTAGGTGTGCAGCCACCGCCGCAGGATGTGGTCGCCGGCACGAAGAAGTTTAAGCATCCGGGGTATGTGTGGACGCAGGACACACCACTTACCGGTTTCACCATGTGTCCGCGGGCGATGCAGGATGTGCGCCTTAAGCGATTTAACGGGCGCGTGGACGACGGGTGGGACCCTGGCGAGGACGCGCATCTTTACGACCGCGGGCTACCCGAGGACCAGGCACCGCTGTTCGAGCACGGCACCATGATCGCGGTGAAACTCGCATGCAGCGTAGCCGTCCTGCACGGCACCAGCCACATCAGCGAGGCGATTTGGGACCACGTGGGCGACCTTATGAGTTACTACCGCAGGACACTGCTGGGACTAGAGGCACAGGCCGCGATGCAGGACGCGAAACGTGCGCAGGCTGTGGGTCGCAGGCGTCACCAGATCGCCGCGGGTGAAGATGCGGCACGTAGCGAAACCAACAAACAGCGGTCGAAGGCTGTTAAGCGTCTACGCGATGTGTTCGCCGACCCCGCTAACGCGGGGCGGGTGTTCACACGCAGGGGTCTGCGGGACCAGTGTTCTAAAGGGTACCGAGCACAGTTCGACGCTGCGCTGGACCTGCTGTTGCGCCGTAAGGAAATTTTGGCATCAGCAGCCGAAAACAAATACTGGCTAAACCCCGACCCGCCGGCGCAAAAGGACACGGCATAGCCACCGCCACCGCGGTGGACCACACCCCCTGCTATGCACCCCGCATGGTGGGGGTGTTGTTGTGTGTCGCGGGCGCTGTTGATGTGGTGGAAACCCCGCGGTGTCGGTGGCTGTGGTGCACGTGCAGGACGCTATCCACGGCATCAGTTGCAGTGGATGTGAGGTGGTTCGTCCTAGTGCAGGACGGGTAAGGTGGTTCGTCTCTTGCCCACAGCGAGGGCGGTGAGGGCGATTGAGGGCGATTTTTGCGGGCGGCAAAAACCCCCTCTGACCTGCATGAGGGCGATGAGGGCGATGAGGGCGATGAGGGCGATTGTCTCGCACAAAACCGCCCTCACGCGCCCTCATGTGACCCGAGCCACAGTTATAGCCACAGCCTCGCGCTAGGACTAGCCACCGCAGCACACCAGGCACACCGCGGTGTTGTGACACACGGACACAGACAATCCACCACATTGTGCAGTCACATCACACCGCAGTGGTGAGGGCGAAACTATACAGGATGATTAAAGCCGATTTTTTATATATTTTGTATACACATGTAAACCACATGAGCATGAGGGCGACTTTGCGGGGATAATCGCCCTCACCGCCCTCATCGCCCTCATGCAGGTCAGGGCATGTTTTCATCGCCCGCAAAAATCGCCCTCAATCGCCCTCACCCACTAAACCGCCCTCACCGCGGTGGACACAGGCACACCAGTTCGTACTTACACATCCACACCACACACCCGAGGTGGACACCACCACAGCACATGCCGCATCCGACACAGACTGGCCCGTCCTAACGAACGACACATACACGCGGTGGACGCATCCGCAGCCGCAGACACAGCACATGCCAGCACCCGCTGCACCGGCACAGCGCGCGACCCGGTGCCGAAGGGGGGTGGGGGGGTGGACCAGGGCGGGTGCCGCGTCGCTGGTCGGGTGTGAGGTGTCTAAAAAGTTTTTCGAGTTCAAAAATCCCGAGGGTGAATCCGAGGTTTAGACTTTGATCCTCGTCCAGGTAGTTCGTCCTTATCCACCGACACCGCCACAGCACCGGCACCACCACGGTGCCCTCGGCCACAGCGGCACCGCCGACACCGCCACAGCACCCCCACCCCGAAAATATTTGGGGCTATGGGTTTTAGACACCCGCAGCGCTCGGCGAGTCACGCCATCTCTCTCCCCGGCTATATAGGCAGTTCCTAGTGCAGTATCCCTGCACCGTCAATATATGCACGCACCGCCGACACCAGGCCAGCACACAGCGGTGTCCTTGCCCTTGTCCTTACCGCCGACCTTCATCACCGGCCACCTACACCCAGACACCACCGACACCGCGCCCACGCAGCACCGCGCACCGTATACACAGCGGGCGCGCATTAGCCTTACACGGTGAGTCACCGCCACACCGGCACATGCTGTCCACAGCGCGCACAGCAGCCTGCACCGCGACTCCAACAGCACACCCCATTCTGCGTGTGGATGCACAGCCGATGGGCCAGCACTGGCTCAAGGTCTAGCCCAGGTACTGCGTGCCGTCGTGGTCAACGATAGGTGCGAGCAGCGTGAAGTCGGTCAGGAAGTCGTGGGTCTGGCCGCCCGTCGTCGGCGACGACGACAGCACACCAATCACGGCGATCCGAAGGTCGCTTTTATCGCCGATGTAGGTGTAGAGCAGCGACCCGGAGTCGCCGGCGAGCGAGAAGATGTGTGCGCGCACTTCGGAGTCGTTGGACGCGACAACCACGCCGCACGACTCCTGCGTGCGGTAGCCCATCTTGCAGACTTTCATGCCGGGGGTGATCTGGCTCGGCGCGAGCATGTCCACAACGGTCGCTTCGGTGGCCACGCGGACGTCCTTCGATGCGGCGACGTCTTGATTAACCAGAATCAGCGCGACGTCGGTGGCGAACGGGTAGACGTCGCTGGCGCCGGGTTTGCCCATCGTCTGCCACTGGTCAACTGTGCCAAGGGGACGAACATTCGGCTCGTTGGCCAACTTGTAGTAGACGTCGGTGAACCCGCCCTGGACGCAGTGGCCGGCGGTGACGCCGTAGACAGTGTTGGCCTTGCGGACGAAGCCGGCGAGTGTGCACTTGCGGGACTTGCCGGTGTCCGGGTTTGCCATGAGGATCGTCATGCCAGCCGTGGGCACCGGCCACGCGAGCCAGTTGTTGTTCGGGTACTCGTCGTAGTTGTAGACACCGTACGACTTCATCATCATGCCGCGCTGCTCGATGTATCCGAGTTCCCATTGGTGCAGCAGCACGCCTCGCTCGGTGGCGACGGCGGCCACTTCGGCGGAGGAGGGTTCCTTCTCGAACGGGTCGGAGTAGGAGTCGTAAACGTCGGGTACCTCATGCGGCGTGGTCTTGCGGGGCATACCGGCGTACGGGTCGTCGTAGACGTCGGGCACCTCGCGCGCGTCGGTCTTGCGCGGGATACCGGCGTACGGGTCGTTGTTATCGACCGGAGTAGCGTCGGCGGCGATGTCGTCGGTGGGTGCAGCGACATCGTTGTCCCAGATGTCAGTGACCGTGGTGTCTCCGGAGTTGCCCCGCGAGATGGCCTCGTCATCCTTCGTGGACGCTGCTTCGCTGCAAGCGACGACGCCGGCGACGACGGCAATGAGTCCTAAAATCAGCGCAATCGTTCGACTGCGTTTCTTCGGTCCGGGGTCCGTGGTGTGTGCGGTAGTCATGTCTGTGTTTTTACTTTGATTGTGTAATTAGTTCACAGTGATTGTGTAATTGGTTCACAGTCTAGCCCACCGCCACCGACAACACCCCGGCCACGGCGGCGCCAACACCAGCAACTCCGCGGTGGCCCCGTCCACGCCCGCGACAACACCGTCGGCCTAATCCCGTCGCGCCCTCACCATCCCAGCCGCCGACACCACCAGCACCAGGCCCACGACACTGCACGCACCGTGGACACCGGCTAGTGTGTGCGGGCCTGATCATGCCGTGCAGCATGTGCGTCGGCGAGCGCGCCCATCCTGCGCTACTGCGCGCACCGTAGCCTGCGCCACCGACGACAACACCACCACCACCGACACCACAGCGGTGGACACAGCACACCACCCGCGCCCTTGTCCTGCACTAGGCCCACAACACCGCGCGCACACCGGCGACAGCAGGCAAGCATGCGACTTGCTGTGCTGTGCAGCACATGTGCCGGCTCATGCGCGCCGACCGTGCATGGTGCGCGCACAGTAGCCTGCTCGGTGGCCTGCGCCATGCACGAAGGATACCGACCAGGTAGTTCGTCCTTGTCCATGCCAGTTCACGCGCCGCCGCCTTCGCCGACACCACCGGCCACCACCGACACCACCGCGGTGTGCTGCACGACACCGGCCACCGACACCGGCCAGGTAGTTCGTCCTTGTCCATGCCAACACCGACAACACCCCGGCCACCGCCAGCGCCGACACCCGGCGCACACCATCGACGCCGCACGCACCGTAGCCACCGCCTGCATGCGCGAGCCTGTGGTGGCTACTCACCGGCACTTGCGGTATGCGCGCCCACGTGGTGTCCACGACGCGCACGGCGGCCTCGATGAAGCGCGCCGACCACCACCACCGCCGGCACCATCACCGACACCGCAGCGGTGTCCTTGCCCTTGCTGCGCTCACCGCCACCGCCGACACCACCATCCCCACAGCGGTGCCACCGACCACCCCCGCCGCCGATACCCCGGCCACGATCTACACCCACCACCCGCGCCCACGACACCGTGCGCGCCGACACCACCGCTGGCGCACATGAGCCTGCTGCACCAGCAGCCTGCACATGCAGCAGCACCCCGCCACCGACACCGCGCCGACACCCCGGCCACCCGCCGGTGCATGTGTGCCTGCCGTAGCCTCGGTGCGCGCCGGAGCCTGCACCACCGACAGCACCGACACCACAGCGGTGTCCTTGCCTGTGCCTTCACCACCACCGGCACCCGCGCCACCACAGCGGTGTCCTTGTCTACGGCACCGGCATGCACCACCGCCCGCGTCACCGACAACCCACCATCGACGCCGCGCGCACCGTAGTTGCCGCATGTGTGCGCGCGCCTGTGCCGATCTTCCTGTCGGTGCCGGATCGCGCGCCCAGCCTGCGCCACCGCGCGGTCGGCGGTCATGATGAAGCGCTGAGCACATGGCGCAGTAAGGGCGGCAGCAGTGTCCTGTGTCCTTGTCCTTTTCGTGTCCCCCCTAGCCTTCGCCCACGACGCCGCCCCACGACGGCCACCAGCCTGCACCGCAGCCTGCGCACACCCCGGCCATGCACCAGCACCGCGCCTGCACCCGTCCACCCGCTGTGGATATGCCTGTCTACCTGCGGTGTTCCAAACCAGGACACAGTTGCCGCCAAAACCTATTCCAAGATCAGGACACACCACTGGCAAACCCTGTTCCAAGATCAGGCCAAACCGCGCCAAAACCCTGTTCCAACCAGGCCACAGGCCCGCGCCCTGGAACACCGCCTGGAACACCACCATGCGGCCGCCGAGGCCATTCATAGGTATTGCCTTGTGCGCACATAATGCCTGCTTATATGACACAAACACCGCCGACACCACCACCGCAGCGGTGACACCGCTGTGCTCGGCCATGTGGTGTTCCAATTACTGTTATAGGTATCGGCACAGCAGGTATGCTGACACCCGATCAGACAGGCACCCTGGTGCCCGATCCACGCGGCGTTCCAAAACACCGCCGACAGCACCGAATCGAGCCACAGGACACTAGCCACAGCGGTGTCAATGGGTTTGTGACAAAGCGCACAAACAATGCCTGCAAACCTACCCCCGCGTTACCCCCGGCCAAGTGCGCCTTGGTAAGGTTTTGGTAAGCCGGCGCTGCGGCGCCCAAGGCTAAAGGAAACCCCGCACACCGCCTTCAAGCAGGTAGCGCGGGGTTTTTCTCTTGAGCCACCTGCGAGAATCGAACTCGCGACCTTCTCATTACGAGTGAGATGCTCTACCGACTGAGCTAAGGTGGCCGGGCATTGCTGCACCGAACGTTGAGCTTATCGCAGGGCGGCGGAACTGAGAAACCGGCAGGTCAGGAGGCGTTGCAGGCGAGCCGGATCCGGCCGAGCATCCCGTTGAACGCCACCGCCGGCGTCACGCTCTGGCCGAGGCGCTCGCGGCACTGCGAGATCGCCTCCAAGCACTCGACAAGCCCCGCTGCCGGCACGCGGCCCGCGATCTCGCGCGCGAGACCCTCGAAGTCCGGGTTGACGAGCGGGAGGCCGGCGCCCGTCTGCACGACGAGCGCGTCGCGGTACACGCTCGCGAGGTCCACCAAGACGAGGTCGAGCATGTCCCGCCTTCGCCTCGTGCTGCGGCGCTTCTGCTCGTCCTCAAGCTGCTTCACCGACGCCGAGACCGAGCGCAGCGCCTTCGCCGCGCCCTTGCCCTTCGCCCCCACGCCGAGGGCGTTCTCGAGCTTCGCGCGCTCCGCCTCGTCCTCCGCCTTGTGCGCCTCGACGGCCTCGTTCTCCGCCGCCTTGAGCAGCGCGCCCACCGCCTGGAACGCCTGCGAGCCGTGGAAGACGAGCTCCGCGAGCTGCACCGCCATTGCCCGGCGGGTGCGCACGCCGTCGTTGTGCACCATGAGCCGGGCGCGGCCGACGTGCTGGAAGGTCGCGGCGGCGTACGTGCGGGCGTCGTCGGGGCTCGCCCCCTCCTCCTCGCGGAGGATGCGCTCGACCTCCGCGGCGGACGGCGGCGGAATGTGCAGGTGGCGGCACCGCGAGCGCAGCGTCGGGCGGAAGTCTTCCGGGTCGGTGGACGGGGCGCACATGATCACGACGGTGTGCTCCGGCGGCTCCTCCACCGTCTTGAGCAGCGCGTCGGCGGCCTGCTCGTTGAGGCGGTCGGCGTCCTCGATGATGACGACGCGCCACGGTGCGACCGTGGGCAGGCGCGCCGCCGTCTTCACGATCTCCTCGCGCACGAAGTCCACCGTGATGAACACCCCCTCCGGCACGACCCGCACGAGATCCGTGTGCGTACCGGCGAGCGCGTCGCGGCACCCCGCGCAGCGGCCGCACCCGATCTCGTCCGGGTTCTCGCACATGAGCGCCGCCGCGAACGCGAGCGCGGCGGTGGAGCGGCCGGAGCCGGGCGGGCCGGTGAACAGCCACGCGTGCGTCATGGCGTAGCCGTCCCCGGAGCGCGCCGCGGCGGCCGCCGACATGATCGTGTCGCGCACCGCGGGGGTGCCTGCGAGACGCTCGCTCACGCTTCGGGTAGTCACGGATGATCACCCTACCCGCGCGCTATGGTGATACACCATGGAACGTTTCTGGCGCGAGCTGCGGTGGCTCTGGGGCACGTCCTGGCCCCTGTACGCCGCGAGCGTGCTGGGGACGAACATCGCCACCGTCGTCGGCTGCATGCTGTTCGTACGCTACCTCATCCCGATGCCGGAGGTGCGCGAGCTCGGGTTCTCCGGCGAGCTCGGCGCGATCGGCGTGATCTATGCGGTGGTCGCTGTGATCCTTGGGGTCGTCGTCACGCTGTATCTGTTCCGGCCCGTGCTCGAGTGGCAGCGCCACCCGGACGGGCACGACCCGAACATGGTGCGCCACCTGGTGATGCGCCTGCCGGTGCTGCAGACCGCCATCGTGGTGGCGGTGTGGGGCATTGGCATCGCGATTGTCACCATCGCGGCATTGCGTATCGACGCCCGCCTGGCCACCGTCGTCCTCACCTCCGCCATCCTCACCTGCTTTGTCACCGCGGTGCTCACATACCTGCAGGCGGAGCGCCTCGTGCGCCCGATCGCGGCGTCCGCGCTGGCGCGCCGCTTCGAGGATTCGACGCTGCAGCCGCCGATCAAGTCGCGCCTGTACCTCACCTGGTTCACCACCTCCGCCGTGCCGATGGCCGGCGTCTTGCTGCTCACCCTCGCGCAGCGCGGCGGATACTTCACCGGCACGGTCGGCGAGCTCACCGCGGCCATCGTCGCGCTCATCGGCGCGGGGCTGGTCACGGGCTTCATGGGCACGACGTTCGCGATCATGAGCGTGGTCGACCCGATCAAGGAGCTGCAGGTGGCCATCAACCGCGTGCGCCGCGGCGAGCAGGACACGCAGGTGGACATTTACGACGGCTCCGAGATCGGCGTGCTCCAGGCCGGCTTCAACGAGATGATGCGGGGCCTGCGCGACCGGCAGCGCGTCCGCGACGTCTTCAGCCAGTACGTCGGCGCGGAGGTCGCGCAGAAGGCGCTCGAGGAACGCCCGGAGCTCGGCGGCGAGGAGCGCAAGGTGGCGGTGTTGTTCATCGACGTCATCGGCTCCACGACGTACGCCGTCGACCACACCCCGGAGGAGGTCGTGGCGGCGCTCAACGAGTTCTTCGACGTCGTCGTCGAGGTGGTGCACCGCAACAAGGGCGTGATCAACAAGTTCCAGGGCGACGCGGCGCTCGCGGTGTTCGGCGCGCCCGTCTCACTCCACGACGCCGCCTCGCACGCCCTCCAAGCCGCCCGCGAGCTCCAGGACGAGCTGTCCGGCCGGGAGCTCAAGGCCGGCATCGGCGTCGCCTCGGGCCACGTGGTGGCCGGGCACATCGGCGGCTCCGACCGCTTCGAGTACACCGTCATCGGCGACGCCGTCAACGGCGCGGCCCGCCTCACCGAACTGGCGAAAGACACCCCGGGGCTTGTGCTCACGAACGCCGCCACCCTGCGCGCCGCGAACGAGGTCGAGCAGCAGCGCTGGACGCTCATGAAGTCCGTCGAGCTGCGCGGCCGCGGCAAGATGACGCAGCTGGCCCGCCCGGTCCGCTCCACGATGGCGGACCGCTACTAAGTTTCGGGCGCGCCGAATTCCCCGCCCTGTTGGGGCGGGTTGTGGGTGGGGTGGGGGTTAGTCGAAGAGCAGCTCCATGGCGCCGGGGGTGGTCATGG